>Ga0255338_1000944_pt1 | contig 66628 bp, 56 predicted proteins | sample MeOH1_35cm_T4_19_FD_203715 | JGI IMG/M metagenome (GOLD analysis project Ga0255338, IMG submission 203715) | Sandy soil microbial communities from University of British Columbia, Vancouver, Canada - MeOH1_35cm_T4_195 | ecosystem: Engineered > Artificial ecosystem > Sand microcosm > Unclassified ... | reverse complement strand
AGCGGTCTTGGTTTCATTGTCCAGACGCTTCACGATCACGCGGTCGTGCAAAGGACGCAGATTCATACGGACTCCTTGGTACAAAAAGTGATTTCAGGTTCATAAAAATGACCGCCAGCACTGACGGCCAGCAGAATTGGTGCGCCGGACGAGGCCTGTTAGCACTCATGCCTGACGAGTGCTAATTATAGGGACGGGGGTTTACGTTTTCAAGTCAGCGACTTGATACGTGTTTACCCTTCCCACGGCAAGATTCTTCATGCCGAAGTTCGTTCAACCTTGAACCCGCGCAGCCAGAGGCGTGGCCAGGCTTTCAAGATTCTCATTTAAATACAGGGACTTATGAGGAATGGCGGCACAGTCGCGCGCCGGGGCCGCCGGGAGGCAACCATGGAATTTCATGTGGACTGGCTGACTGTGGCTTCAGTCTCTAGGGCGCCGTTGTCCCGGCATCCTTGTCAGTGAAATCGTAGAGGTGCGTGTTATCCGGCGTTTCCCCGATCCTTGTCCCTCTCTGGTTGAACGGGATGCGGCGGCGGAAATTCTCGCTGTCCGACCTGGCGCTCTGGGTGGCAAGTCTGGCTGCCTCCGGGTAGGCCATTGGGCGCTTGTCCTTCTCAATCTCAAGCAGCCTCGTCTGCTCGTTCACATGCACGCTGTACTTGCCCAGGTTGTAGAGGAGATACATGGCGAAGAGGTTGTCGAAGTCCTCGTAGGCGCCTTGCTCCCTGCGGAAATCCATGGACAGGACCGAGGGGAAACGATTGGGCAGGTCCTTGAAGGCCACCTTTTCGTCCTCGTGCGGATCCACATAGGTCGAGCCGCCGTATTTCTTGTACAGCACCACGTCCATGCCGTACCCGCGCTTGCCCCACGCCTTGATGAGCTTCATCGCCATCTCGGTGGGGAGGTTGGCCGTGGCGGCCGCCACCACCCGCCGTCCGGACAGGACCTTGGCGCTGGTGACCTCCAGGTCCTTGTAGCCCGCCCCAAACCTGAATGCGGCGCCGACGGTTTTGGCGCAGTTGAGGCGCATGTAGTCGTACTTGATCTCGCCGCGGTGATACTCGGTATTCCTGGCGCGCTGGTGATAGTCGTCATTGATGCGCCTGAAGTAGGCCACCAAAGCCCCCTTGTCGCTGGCCGGTATGCCGCGGACGCGCACGCCGATGACCGAGCGCTTGTAGATCTCGCCGAAGTCCAGGCCAAACGAGGCCGTTTCCGCGATCGAGGAGACAGTCTTGAACAAGTACTCTTTCTTCGGGATGCCAACCATCAGATCCGAGGTGTAGAAGCCGCTCTGGTGCTTGCGTGTACGGTCGGCATAGAAGTTGGCCGAGTAGACCAGATCGTCGCCAGGCGCATCGTCCCGGATCGCCAAGGCAAGATGGCCGGCCGATCCGCCCTTGGAGGTGCCAAAACTGATCAGCAGCTCCAGATCATAGGGATCCTCGCGAAGGAGTTCGGTCAGTTTGTCGATGTTGGCGGGCTCAGGCCCGCCCTTGCTGCCGAAGTCGGCGGCGACGGCCCCCTCCGGCAACAGAACGGCTATCGCTACGAGCCAGATCGCTAACCTCATCCTCATTGCACTCATGGCTCCATTCACGCCCCTGGATACTGTAATGCGAATCGGCGGCGCCCGAAACACCGCTGGCAACACGGGAATGACGCGCCGCAAGATAACGGTAGGAGGCAGTGCACAAGACAGGTTGATTGGGATCAACAGAATGACAGGATGTACGCGGGTGATGCGTCAACCATGCCCGTGCAAGTCCGAATGATTGCCTCCGCATGCAAGCCTATGCCCGGAGGCGTGAGGTTGAGCGGCAACGCCCTGATTCAGCCCCAAGCCGCATCCACAGCCATGCAGATACGCATGAAACACGTGCGAATTAGTTGATTTACGAAAATTTGCGCATAACCAAGAATGGTGACACCAACCCAAGACATTCTTTCCGGGAGTTCACCATGTCACAAGCCTCCATGCAGGCCCTCATCGTCGAAGCCGCCGGCTCGCCGTTCTCGACCGTCCGGCTGCCCCGGCCGGAGGCCGGCCCCGGCCAGGTGCTGGTGCGCATCCTGGCCAGCGGCGTCAACCCGCTCGACACCAAGATCCGCGCCGGCAATGCGGCGCACGCCCGCCACCCCTTGCCCGCCGTGCTGGGGCTGGATATGGCTGGCGTGGTCGAAGCCGTCGGACCGGGTGTGACGGCCTTTGCCCCCGGCGACGAGGTCTATGGCATGACCGGCGGCGTGGGCGGCCTGCAAGGCTCGCTCGCGCAGTACGCGGCGGTGGATGCCGGCCTGCTGGCGCCCAAGCCCGTCAATTTATCGGTGCGCGAAGCCGCCGCCCTGCCGCTGGTGTTCATCACCGCGTGGGAAGGCCTGGTCGACCGGGCGCGGGTGCAGGCCGGGCAGAAGGTGCTGGTGCATGGCGGTGCGGGCGGCGTCGGGCACATCGCGGTACAGATCGCCCGCGCGCTCGGCGCGCAGGTCTATGCCACCGGATCGGCCCGCCATCAGGAGATCATCGAAGGCTACGGCGCCACCGCGATCGACTTCGCGGCGACATCGGTCGAGCAGTATGTCGATCAGCATACAGGCGGCGAAGGCTTCGACGTGGTCTACGATACCGTGGGCGGCGCGGTGCTGGACAGTGCCTTCCGGGCCGCGCGCACCTATGGCGGCCATGTGATCAGTTGCCTGGGCTGGGGCACGCACTCGCTGGCGCCGCTGTCGTTCCGCGCCGCCACGTATTCGGGCGTGTTCACGCTGATGCCTTTGCTGACCGGCAAGGGCCGCGCCCATCATGGCGAAATCCTGCGCGAAGCCACCCGGCTGGCCGAAGCCGGCAAGCTCACCGTGCGGCTCGACCCGCGCCAGTTCCATCTCGGCAACGCGATCGAAGCGCACCAGGCCATCGAAAACGGTACGGCCAGCGGCAAGCTGGTGGTGGAAATGGCGAAGGATTGAGCGCGCGCCGCGCTAACCACCGCCAAGGCGCTCGATGGTGGCATCGAGGAAGGCACGCAGCCGTCCGAGCCGGCGCAGGTCGCGGTGATAGCCGACCCACACATCGCGCCGCGGCGGCGGCTCGCCCATGTCGATGGCCTGCAGGCCGCCGAGGCGCTCGGCCAGCAGGCAGGGCAATACCGCCAGCCCGGCGCCGGCCGCGCACATCTTTGCCTGCGCCTCGCGGCTGTTGCTGCCGAACGCCACCCTGGCCCCGGGCAGGAGCTTGCGCATCCAGGCCACGTCGGGCAGGTCGGCCAGGCCGGTATCCAGCGTCAGCAGGGCATGACCCTCGCCATCGCCGGGGCGCGGCGGCGCCACGCCGGGCGCCGAGTAGAGGGCGTAGTTCATCTGCATCAGCTTGCGCTGCACGACATCGGGTTCGTCGAACGCGCGGATGCGGAACACCAGGTCGGCCTCGCGGCGTGCCAGGCTGAGCAGGCGCGCATCGGTCACCAGCTCCACCACGACGCGCGGATGGGCGCGGACAAAGTCCGCGATCACTGGCGTCAGCATGTGCACGCCAAACCAGTCCGACGACGAAATCCGCAACATGCCATCGAGTTCCAGCGCCTGGCCCGACAACTGGCGCTCGAAGGCAATGGCCTCCTCCTCGATGCGCTCTGCGTGGGCGAACACGCCAGCGCCTTCGTCGGTCAGCACGAAACCCTCGCTGGTACGCTGGAACAAGGCGTGCCCGACGGCTTCCTCCAGCGCCTTGAGCCTGCGCCCCATGGTCGGCTGGGTCTGCCCGGTCATGCGCGCGGCGCCGCCGAGGGTGCCGGCGCGGGCAATCGCCAGGAAGACTTTGATATCGCTCCAATCCATCTGCGGAATTTGCCGGCCTTGAAGTTGAGAGGCAGTTGAATACAGCGCGGCAAGGACATCGCCCGCGGTTGCGCGATGATGGCACGGCGCCGCGGCGCCAACAACAGGGTGAGCGGCGGCCCTGCCGACAGGCGCTCAGGCGGAGCGCGCCCCGTCGCCGCCCAGCGCCCAATAGTCCGGCACTTCCGGGCTGGGGCTGCGCAGCACCATGGTATGGCCGCACTGGCGGCATCGATAGACATAGGCCGCGCCACCCACCGCCGGCGCGTCTGTCCGCGCGGCCTCCAGGTCCGGGTGGGGCGGCAGGTGTCCTGGCCTGCCGGCCTGGCGCTCGCATCGCTCACACGGCAACATTGCGCACCTCTTGCTGATTGTTGATCGCTAATTGCTGATGGACGGCCAAGGTCCGGATGGTCGGCCACGGCCGCGGAACGGGTCTTGTGGAGACCGGCGGGCGTCACATTGCGGCGATGGGCGATGGAAACCCGCACACGCATGCCGCCGGCACTGCCATGGCGTGTAGTGGCCATGCGCGCATGCATGAACAAGCCGGGCGGACGGAAAACCAGTGGCTTCGTGCCGCGGTCCATCCTGGCTTCCGAGGGTCGCACGCGAACTGCTGCGACGCACAATAATTATAGGCGCTGGATGCCGTATCTCATTATATAAAGGCCAACGAGATTCATTTTGCGGTGCAATAAAACAACCGTCAAAAAACGCAACAATCCCCGGATCGCGGACAATCGACAATAGGCCGGCGCGCAATTCCCATCTTCGAAATAGTGCGCAACCGCAAGGAGGACGGGGCCAGGCAGACACGGATTTCGTCAAAAAACCTGCCATCCCCGTGAGGGAGAAGTATCTGCTGGCCCCGCCGGATCTTAGCCGCCGGTTATTTCAGTGTTGCGACGAAGCGCGATGGCGGTTGCGGATGCGCACCGCACATGCCGCGCACGCCTATGGTGCCGGCGCGGCCTCGCTGCCGATGGCCTGCAGCGCTGCTTTGTCGCACAGGATCAGGCGTCCGTATTCCAGGCGCAGCACCCCCTGCTTCTCCCAGTCCTTGAGTTGCCGGTTGACGCTCTGGCGAGACACGCCGAGCATGTGGCTCAACTCCTCCTGGGACAGCTTCAGCGCGGGGCGCCCGCCCTGCGTTTGCATGCCTTGCGCCGACAGCGCATGTGCGTGCTCGACGGCAAGCAGGCGCCGCGCCAGGCGCACCGGGAACGGCATCAGGATCACCTCATCGATCCATTCCAGCGCGCTACGGTAGCGCCGGCAGATCAGTTGCGTGAATTCCATCAGCAAGCGCGGTTCCCGTGCAATCAGCTCATGGAAGGTGGCCGCGGGAATCACCAGCACTTCGCTCGCCTCGGCGGCGCGGGTGTCGTACACGCGATGCGCATCGATAAACAGCGAGACCTCGCCGAACCACTGCCCCGCTTCGAGCAGGCTGAGGACAGCCTCGCGCCCGTTTTGCGCCGTGCTGCTGACCTTGATGGCGCCGCGCTCGACGCAGAAGAGTGCATCCGGGTTGGAGCCGTAGGTGAACAGCACCTCGCCCTTCGCCAACTGGCGGCGCATGGCATGCGACCTGAGCAGGGCTTCCAGCCCGGCGGAAAACTGCCCGCTGGCGGCGGCATCGCCTTCGTGCGACTGCGGGTGTGTGCTCATGTGCATGGGCTCGGATTGGACACTTGCTGGCGGGACGGCAGCCCGTGGAACATCAAGCGCGTTCTACGCGGGATCGGTGCGAAACCAGCCGGTCAGCGCCCAGCGGGTCCTGTGGCAGGGCAGCACCTCATGCGGGACCAGGTCGCTGCGAAACACCACCAGCCGCGCGCGCTTCGGCAGCACGCGGTGCAGTTCGGCGGCATTGCCGTCCCGGGCGTAGAGAGCGAGTTCGCCGCCGTCGTGCTCGTCCCATTGCGGATTGAGATACAGCACCAGCGAAATCTTCCGGTGCAGGGTCGCGCGATGCTGGTCGATGTGCTTCTTGTACGCCGTGCCCACGGGATAGTGAGAGAAGTGAAATTCCTCGCGCTTCAAACCCAGGAAGTACCTGGCGTTCAGGTCCGCGCGAAAGGCCGCCGCCCACGCCTGGAAGTCCTGCCTGGCCGTGCCGGCAGGCGCATCGTCGAGCCACAGGATCGAATCGCCGCGAATGCCGGCGTCGCGTGCCGTCTCGTCGCCTCGCCCGATCCGGGCCGGGTGGAACAGGCCGGCCTCCCACGCAGCGCGGCTCTCGTCATGCAGCCGCGCGGCCAGCGTGCTGTCGATAAGGTTGTCGGAAACAGCCCAGCCCCGCTCTTCGAGGGCAACAAACAGACTTTCCAGTGCGGACATAGATACCTGAATTCAATACGGAACAACACAAACAACGAGACAAAAAACCAAAGCAAAAAACCAAAGCGCGCCGCACGCGCTTGCCCGCGAGACGGCGCGCGAATTCGGCACGCAACCTGCGCCGGACAGCTTGCCCGGCGCCGGCTGAACAACTGTGTATGGGCCGGGAGCGGCTAGAGTCCGCTACTGTCGAGATACTCCAGCGCCAGGCTCACCGCGCGCCGTGCCTTGAGTGCATAAATCACCTGCCGGTCCCGGATGATAAGCGCCAGCACGTCGGCCTGCGTCAGCTCCTGGAAGTGATGGCTGGCGCGCGGCAGGCTCAGCCCGGCCACGACGGCCAGTTCGGAGGCCGGCATGCCGGCGTCGCCCGCATCCAGCAGCGCGCGGCAGATGGCGGCACGCGCCGGCACCGCCAGCAGCGCGTAGGTCCGTGTGCTTTCTTGATCGGTCTCCATGGCCACGTCTTCCCGGTCGTCGTCCAGATATCGTTATTGTGCGTCGCCGGCCGTCGGGATTGCTGCAGCTCGCCCGCCGCGACCGCCTGACATCTACTTTCTACGCGGCAGGCGCGGCAAAAGCAACCAGCCAGGGCATGCCGGCGCACAATGACACAAGATTACAACAGGCCGCGACACGCGCGTGCATGCCGCACCCGCTCGCACAAGCCGCGGCTGAGGGATGCGCACAAGCGATCCGGCGCGTGTTCGCGCAACGGTCATCACTGCGCTCATGGGACGAACTACCGCACCGCACAAATCGGCGAGATTACGTAACTGGTCCGGGCCGCCAGGCCGCGTGTCGCCATTGGGCGTAGCGCTGGCCGACACCTTCTTCGGCGGCCGTGCGGAACTCGCCAGGTCGTATTGGTGCGCATTCCTGGCCGGCTTTCCTGGCGAGACGAGCAAACAGGAGGGAAGCTGCCTCTAGCTTCAGGTCTTTGACTTTATGCCTTTGACGTTGAATCGCGCCCCCTACGTCACCCCCTACGTCACCTCAATCACCCCATTCATCGTCTCGTGCCCCGACCCGCAGAAAATATCGCACAGGAACCCGAATGTCCCGGCCGTCTTCGCCATCGCCGGAACCCGTACCACCATGCCGGGAGGCAAGTCGGCACGAATACCGAAATCCGGCACGCTAAACCCCATCATCACATCCTGCGCCGTCAACTCGAACACCACCGGCTCACCGGCGCGCAGCGCGATCCGGTCCGGCGTGAAGACAAACTTCCGCGCATGCACCTTGATCACCCGCGGCTCGGCAGCCGCGCCATGCAATAGCGGCACGCCGCCCGCCAGGGCAAGCAGGCAGCACAGCGCCCGCCTGCGGCTGATTCCTTCCCGTAGTGTCAGTGTTACCGGCATGATCCACTCCTGATTGTTTCCCCGGCACGATGGACGGACCACCGCGCCTCAGCCCGTGACTGGCTTCTCCTCGATCCCGAGATCGCCCGACGCGCGGCGCGCCTCCACCTCTCGCCACCCCAGCCCGCGATAAGGCTGCGCCGGATCCCACGGCAGCGGCAAACGCTGCGCCTGCGACCCCGCCGCCGGCAGCGGGAACATCAGCGAACGCGCCGCGTGATGCGCGATATGCCCGGTCATATGGTGATGCTCCTGGTGGATGTGCCCATAGAACACCGTCACGTTGGGATGCGGCATCAACCGCTCGATCACCTGCGCGCCATCGCGCGTCGCCCAGTCCCATTGCGGATAGAGGTCGAACAAAGGCCGATGGGTGAACACCACGATCCGGGCCGACTGCGGCTGCCGCGCAAGATCGGCGGCGAGCCAGTCGAGTTGCGCCGCGCCGACCCGGCCGGCGGGATCCGACACGTTGTCCAGCACGATGAAATGCACGCCCTTGTGGTCGAACACATAGTGCGTGGGCCCGAACAACTCGCGGTAGGCGGCGCCCTCGTCCAGGCCGGCATCGTGCTCGCCCGGCATCAGGTGCACAACCGGTACCTTGAGCGCGGCGATGATGGACTGGAACTCGCGCATGCGCCGGCGGCGCTCGGCGGGATCGTCGGTGGTATGCGTGAGATCGCCAGTGAACATCAGGAAATCCGGCGGCTCCGCCAGCGCGTTGACCGCCGCGACCGCCTTGGGCAAGGTGCCGCGCGCATCCGGGTTGGGCGGCCCCTGGAAACCCCAGTGCGCGTCCGACAACTGGACAAAGTAAAAGGCTTCATCGCGCCCGGCCGCCCATCCGGGCAAGGCCGACGCAAATACCGCACCGCCGGCGCAGGCGGCAAGCCCGAGGAAATCGCGCCGTTTCCATGCTCGCTTCATGTTGGCTCCATCCGTGGCTTGGGGGATGTCTGTCATACCGAAGCGAAGCCGCGTTTATTCCCGCCGCCCGCGCTATTTTTTTCCGGGGTGGGACACGGCGATCGGGAATAAACTCGGGGCGTCACAGGTATACGACGCTGACAAGCAGGTGACAAGCAGGCACGCAGGACGAGCGGCACCGATGTGCCCGCCCGGCCGTCGGGCCGAAGGAGTGACGTGAACGCAGCCGACCGGCGCCGCCGATTCGACGATCTGGTGCTTCCGCATCTCGACGCCGCCTACAACCTGGCGCGCTGGCTGTCGGGCAATCCCGCCGAGGCGGATGACGTGGTGCAGGAAGCCTGCCTGCGTGCCTTCTGTCTTTTCGACGGTTTCCGGGGCGACCAGCCGCGCGCATGGTTGCTGGCAATCGTGCGCAACACCTGGTTCACCGCCTGGCGCAAGCGGCATCAGCCTGGCCAGGTCGACGGCGCGGGCTACGATGACGCGCATTACGATGGCACGCCCCTGCCCGGCTGGCAGGACGGCCACGGCGACGGCCCGGAGCAGTGGCTGTTGCGCGCCGAGGAGGTCCGCCTGCTGCATCTCGCACTGGAGCAACTCCCGCTGGCCTTCCGCGAAGTCCTGGTGCTGCGCGAACTGGAGGATCTGCCTTATCGCGACATCGCCACCATCGCGGATATCCCGCTGGGCACCGTGATGTCGCGACTGGCCCGTGCGCGCAAGCTGCTGGCGGTGGCGGTGATCGCCCTGCGCGCGCAGGGAACGCGAACCGCCAGCGGCAACACTAGCGCGGCAAACACCCTGTCCGCCGCGCCGGGAACGGGCAGGACAGCCACGGCAACCGGCATGCACGGAACGCCGCCGCAACCTGCCGGGGAGACAGGCCATGAACTGCACTGACGCGCGCTTGCTGCTGCACGCCTGTGCCGACGGCGAACTCGGCGCGGGCGATGCCTTGCGTCTGGAACAGCACCTGGCGCAATGCGCGGGCTGTACCGCCGAACTAGCCCAACTGCGCGAGCTGGGCACCGCCTTGCGCGCGCATGCGCCCTACCATCGTGCCGGCCCGGCGCTACGTGCGAGCCTGAGCGCCGCACTGGCGCAGGCGCAGGCCACCAGCCCCACGGAACCGGCGCAGCGTTTTGCCGGCAGCGGTGGCGTCACGGCATCCTCCGGCAACGCCAGCGCCTGGCGGCAACGGATACGGCGCTATTTCGAATGGGGCCCGGCCGCCAATGCCGCCATGGCGACACTCACGGTGGCGACGCTCGGCGTCAGCATGGTCCGGTACGCACTAAACGACGGGCCTGAGCAATCGGTGCAAGGCGAGACGGTCAGCAGCCATGTGCGCGCGCTGCTCTCCGGACACACGATCGATGTCGCCTCGTCGGACCGGCACATGGTCAAGCCCTGGTTCAACGGCAGGATCGACTACGCGCCGACCGTGCGGGATCTGGCCGCGCAAGGCTTTCCGCTGGTCGGGGGGCGGCTTGACTACGTGCACGGAAGGGCGGTCGCCGTGCTGGTCTACCGCCGCAACCAGCACCCCATCGATGTCTTCGTGCTGCCTTTGCAGGCTGACGACAAACCGGACAGGACAAACACCGGCGCTCGCGGCAACCGCGCGCCGCCCGAGATGACGGCACGCAACGGCTACCAGCTCGCCACCTGGGACGCGGACGGCATGCGTTACGCTGCCGTCACCGATGCCTCCGCCGACGACTTGCTGCACTTCACGCAGGCCTGGCGCGCGGCCGGCGACAGCCACGCGCCCTGAGCCCGCGCCCGCTCAGCCCAGCACAAAAGGCAACTGCCGCTGGCGCTTGCCGGTCAGCGTAAACAACGCGTTCGCCACGGCCGGCGCAATCGCCGGCACGCCCGGCTCGCCCAGCCCGGTGGGCGGATCCCCGGAGGGCACGAAGAACACATCGACCACCGGCGCGTCGGTGATGCGCGGCGGCGGATAGTCGGGGAAATTGCTGTTCTTCACCGCGCCGTTTTCGATCTCGATGGCAAAGCCCGGCCGCGTCATCGCAAGTCCGAACACGCACGCGCCCTGCACCTGCGCCTCGGCGGACATGGGATTGACCACGCGGTTGGCATGCACCCCGGCCGTCACGCGATGCACGCGCGGCTCGTTCTTCACCAGCGACACTTCCACCACATAGGCCACCACCGTATTGAACGACTCGTGCACCGCCACGCCCCAGGCCTGGCCCTTGGGCAGCTTGCGCTTGCCGTAGCCGGATTTTTGCACCGCCAGTTCCAGCGCCGCGCGATGGCGCGCGTGCTTCGCCGCATCCAGCCGGGAAAGGCGGTACGCCACCGGATCCTGCCTGGCGTTCACCGCGATTTCGTCGACCAGCGTTTCCTTGACGAAGGCGGTATGCGTATTGCCTACCGAGCGCCACCACAGCACCGGCACGTCCACCTGCGGGTGGTGCACCGACAACTGCAGCGGGAAGCCGTATTCGTTCTCGACGATGCCCTCGACCATGGTCGCGTCCACCCCGCCCTTGACCATGAAGGCCTCGAACGGCGTGCCCGCGAGGATCGACTGGCCAACGACAGTGTGTTGCCAGCCGAGCACCTGCCCTTTCGCGTCCATGCCGATGCGCGCGCGATGCACATGCAGCGGCCGGTAGTAGCCGCCGCGGATATCGTCCTCGCGGCTCCACATCACCTTGAGCGGCTCGTCATGGCCGTTCTTGACCCAGGCCAGCAGGACGTTGGCGGCTTCGACCAGGTAGTCGGAGGTGGGCACGGCGCGCCGGCCGAAACCGCCACCCGCCATCATGGTATTGAGCGTGACCTTGGCCGGCGGCAGCCCGAGCACGCGCCCGATGGCGGCCTGGTCCACGGTCTGGAACTGCGACCCCACCCATACCTTGACGCTTTGCACTGTCTTGCCGGTCAGCTCCGCCTGCATGGTGCAGTTCAGCGGCTCCATCGGCGCATGCGCCAGGTAGGGGAATTCATAGTCCGCCTCGATGGTGCGCGCGGCGCCCGACATGGCGCCGGTATCGCCCCGCAGCGCGACCGTGCCGGGCGATGCGGCGAGCGTCTTGTATTGCGCGAACAGCGCCTTGGTGGAAACGCGGGAGCCGGCGTCCTCCCATACCACCTCCAGCGCATCGCGCCCCTGCTTGGCCGGCCAGTAGCCGTCCGCCACCACCGCCACGCCGGTGCCGCCGCGATCCACGGGCACCAGCATCACATCGGCCACGCCTTTGATCGCGCGCGCCTTGTCGGCATTAAAAGACTTCACCTTGCCGCCAAAGCGCGGCGGACGGGCCACTACGGCCACGACCATGTCCTTGAGGCGCACGTCGATGCCGAAAGCGGTGCTGGCATCCAGCTTGCCGCGCGCGTCCAGGCGCCGCGTGGGCTTGCCGATCAGCTTGAACTGCGCCGGATCCTTGAGCGTCACCTGCTGCGGCACCGGCAGCGCCATGGCCGCCTTTGCCAGTTCGCCGAAGGTGGCGCGATGGCTGCCGGAGCTGACCACGCCCAGCGCCACCTGGCAGCTCGACGGATCGACCTCCCATTGCTTTGCCGCGGCGGATACCAGCATGGCGCGGGCGCGCGCGCCCAGCTCCCGGTATTGCTGGAAGGAGTGATTGAGCGCGGTGGAGCCGCCGGTCATCTGCATGCCGAAGGCGGGATCCTTGTAGGCGTCGCCGGCGGGCGCCAGTGTGGCGCGCACGTTGCGCCAGTCCACGTCGAGTTCCTCGGCCAGCGCCATCGGCAACGCGGTATGCACACCCTGGCCGAATTCGAGCCGGTTGACCGCTACCGTGACCGTATTGTCCGGCGCGATCAGCAGGAAAGCCTGTGGCGGAGAAGGCGGCGCCTTGGGCGCCCCGCCTTCCTGCGCCAGCGCGGCCGGCACGGGCAGCACGCCCAGCGCCAGCCCGCCGCCGGCAAAGCCGGTCAACTTGAGAAAGCCGCGGCGGTCCAGCGTGGCGGCGGCCCCGGCAGCCTCGGCGCCCCGGGGGTTGCCGCCGGCCAGCGCTTCGAGTTGTCTGATTCGCATGGTGTCGTCCCCTTGTCCCCTTAAGCCAGCGCGCGCGCCGCGTCCTTGATGGCCGCGCGGATGCGCTGGTAGGTGCCGCAGCGGCACAGGTTGCCGGCCATCGCCTGGTCGATGTCGGCGTCGCTTGGGTGCTTCTTGGCGCGCAGCAGCCCTATCGCACTCATGACCTGGCCGTTCTGGCAGTAGCCGCACTGGGCCACGTCATGCTTGATCCAGGCATCGAGCACCGCCCGGCCGACCTTGTCGCCGGAAACGCCTTCGATGGTAGTGATGCGCCCGCCCTGCGCGGCCGAAACGGGCGTCACGCAACTGCGCGTGGCCTGGCCGTTCACGTGCACCGTGCACGCGCCGCACGCCGCCATGCCGCAACCGAACTTGGTGCCGGTCATGCCGAGGTTGTCGCGCAGCGCCCACAGCAGGGGCGTGGAAGGATCAACGTCTACCTGCACAGGCTTGCCGTTGATAACTAGCGTGGTCATGGGGGAAGCTCCTTGGGTCTGTTTGCCCTGGTCCGCCCCGGCATGGTGCAGAGGTTGACTCCTGCCGCACCGGGCCGCCGGCGGCCGGTGAGCGGCGTCCGCCCATGCCTCGGTGCGGGCGCCATGCAACCTTCTGAGAATAGCGCAAAAAGGGCGTATGCGTGCCGTACGGGACACCGGGCTGGCAGTCTGCTTCTTATCGGCAGCCAGCCACACGGAAGCCCGGACTCGTGCCCGAATCATCAGCGGATTCATCATCGCCTGGGTGGCATTGCTCGGGCGCACCGAGCCCGAACCGGCGCTGGTTTTCCCCATCCGCCGCGCCTGCCGGCATCGATTCACGCGCCGCGTGGCCATCGCCTTGCTGGCAATCGGCGTGGGCAGCTTCGCCCTTTCGCTGTGGCTGGTGGGGCCGGAATGCTGCTGCGCTGGGTGGAGTTGCCGGCGATGGCAACAGGCAGGCAGCTTCGCCACGCGCCGCCCAAGGGCAGGCGCGTGAGGGCGTGACAGACAGAGACAGCGCAGGCTGGCTCACGCTTACGCCAGGCCTTCCGGCGCGCGATCGATAAAGCCGGTCATGTTCTGCAGCCGGCCATCGGCCGCCACCGTGGCAAAGTCAGTGCCTACCACCACCGCGGCCGCCCCCGCCGGCGCCAGCTCCCACGTGAAACGCAGGTTGCCGCCGTGCGCATCGACCGGCGTGACGCGCGTAAAGCGAAAGCCGGGAAAGCGCTGCTGCACGGCGGCGATCATGGCGTCGATGCCCGCGTGGCCATCGCTGCGCATCAGCGGGTCGACGTAGCTGGCGGACTCGGTCCACGTGCTGCCGATCAGCGCGCGCCGGCGCGCCGCATCGGTTTCGTTCCAGGCCGCGAGATAGCGGTCGGCCAGCGCGGCAAAGTCGGGGGCGGCGAAAGCGGCAACAGTGGCGGTGCGATCCGATTCGGACATGGCGTTCTCCTTGGGTTGAGTGAGGAAGCTGTCCATATCATCGGCGCGCGCGGCGCCGTGCGCGATTACGCGCGAGGTAATCGTGGACGAAGTCTTGCGCGATACCCCTCCTCAGAGGGGGGCATCGACCGAAATAGCAGCAGAACCTGGACGATACGCGCAGTGCATCGCGGCGCCAGCCTGGCCGCCGGCGCCGTTCGGGAGCCACTCGGCCGGCTTCCATACCGCAAAACCGCACGGCGCGCTAGTGCGAACAGCGGGAACACACCTGGGCTTATCGCCTCGTGCTCCCGGCATATCGCCGCTATATTGGTCGATTAGGCTGGGCCGCGCGTGCAACTTGCCGCAACACCCCGCCATCGCTCCCCTTCTCAGAACGCAGCTGCAGGCTGACGCGACATGACGCCAGATTTGGAAGTCCGCCCCTTGCCCATTCACTGCCCGCGCTGGCAGCGTGTGTTGCTGGCCGCTCTCGGCTTCTTCCTGCTGGCCCTGGCCGGCCTTGCCGTGTCTCGTTTTCCGGGCAATGTAGCCATGCTCTGGCTGGCCAATGCGTTCGGCCTCGGCATCCTGCTGCATCAGCGCCACGGCGATGCGCCCTGGCTGCTGGCCGGCATGCTGGTGGCCGGCGTGCTGGCCAATGCGGCCATCGGCGACGCCCCCGCCATTGCGCTGGCGCTGGCGCTGGGCAACGTGGCCGAAATCGCCTTCTCGGCCTGGCTGGTGCGCGCCATGACCAGCGGCGCCACGCTATCCCGGCCAGGTCCGTTGGCGCGCTTCGGGCTGACCCTCGGCGCCGCCGGCACGCTGGGGCCGGCGGTAGGCGCAACGATTGGCGCCGCCACCATCAGCATCGCCCACCACAGCGGCTTTGCTTCGGTGTGGTGGACCTGGTGGACGGCGGACTCGATGGGCATCGTGATGCTGTTGCCGCTGATGGTGTCGGTCACGCGCGAGCGCGTCGCCGATACCTTCCGCCGCGCGCGGTTGCCCCGCTTCGCCGCGCTGCTGGCGCTGTGCCTGGCGGTCAGCACCGTGGCGCTATACAAGAGCAACGAGCCCTTCGTGGTGATGGCGCTGCCGCTGGTGCTGGCGGCGCTGCTGACCAATCCCTTCGCTACCGCGCTGCTCACGCTGCTGGCAATCTGCGCCACGGTGGCGCTGGGGCTGGTGACGGCCTCGCTGGGGCAGGGCCCGAACGAGCCCTTCCTGTTGCAGTCGGTGCAACTGTCGACCGCGCTGATCATGGTGTTCCCGGTCTGCATCGCCTTCTTGCTGGAGCAGAACCGGCGCGACCGCAGCGAGCTGCGCGGCAGCGAACGGCGCTTTCGCCAGGCCATGGAGCACTCGGCCATCGGCATGGCGCTGGTAGGGCTGGACGGCCGCTGGCTGCAGGTCAACCGCGCCATCTGCGACCTGTTCGGCTACGAGGCCGGCGAACTCGCCGAACTGCCCTTCCCGATGATCACCCACCCGGACGATCTCGCCCCCGACATGCACCAGGTCGAACGGCTGCTGGCCGGCGAGATCGAGTCCTACCGGATAGAAAAGCGCTTCCGCCACAAGGACGGCAGCTACCGCTGGACCTTGCTGGCGGTGTCCCTGGTACATGACGAGGTCAGCGGCAAGCCGCTGCATTTCATCTCGCAGGTGGAGGACATCGACGAACGCAAGACCGCGCAGGAAAAGCTCGAGGCGCTCTCGCGCCGGACCCAGCTGGCCGTGGAAGCGGGTGGCGTGGGGATCTGGGAGTGGGACATCGCCAGCGGCGCCATCGAGTGGGATGCGCGCATGCACGCGTTGCACGGCGTCGATCCCGCGCGCGGCACGCCGGACATCAAGCGCTGGATCGCCATGGTGCATCCGGAGGACGTCGAGCAGGCGCGCAGCGAGTTGCGCGACGCCGTGCGTGGCGTGCGCTCCTTCGATACTGAATACCGCATCCTGCTCCCCGACGGCGAGGTGCGGCATATCCGCGCCATGGCGATGGTATTGCGCGAGGACGACGGCACCGCGCTGACCATGATCGGCACCAACTGGGACATCACCGAACAGCACCGGCTCACCGACGCGCTGTTCGAGGAGAAGGAGCGCCTGCATATCACGCTGCGCTCGATCGGCGACGCGGTGATCTGCACCGACGCCGCCATGGGCGTGACGTTCATGAACCCCATCGCCGAGCAGCTTACCGGCTGGACCATGCAGTCCGCCGCCGGCCAGCCGCTCGAATCCATCTTCCGCATCGTCGACGAGCACAGCAACCTGCCGATCCCGAGCCCGGTGGCGCAGTGCCTGCAGACCTTGCGCCCGGTCTACCTGCAGGACGGCGCGGTGCTGCAAAGCCTGACCGGCGACCGCCACGACGTGCAGGACTCGGCCGCGCCCGTGCGCACCGCGTCCGGCGAGGTCATCGGCGCGGTGCTGGTGTTCCAGGACATCACCAGCGCCCGCGCGCTGCAGCGCGAGCTGGCCCATTCGGCCTCGCACGATGCGCTGACCGGCCTGCCCAACCGAATCTGGTTCGAGAAGCGGCTGCGCGAGGCCTGCGAGGCCGCGCGCATGCAGCAACGCCATCACGCGCTGTGCTTTATCGACCTGGACCGCTTCAAGATCGTCAACGACACCGCCGGCCACGCCGCCGGCGACGTGCTGCTGCGCGAGCTTGGCCATGTGATCCGCCACCATGTGCGGCCCGACGACCTGCTTGCGCGCCTGGGCGGCGACGAGTTCGCGCTGCTGCTCAAGGACTGCAGCGTGGACCAGGCCGAGCACGTGTGCCAGAAGATCATCGATGCCGTCCGCAGCCAGCGCTTCCCCTGGGAAGGGCGTGTCTACGATGTGGGGGCCAGCATCGGCATCACCGCCATCGACGACGAGACGCCACCGATGGGCGAACTGATGAGCCGCGCCGACGTGGCCTGCTACGCCGCCAAGGCGGCCGGGCGCAACCGCGTCTCCGTGTACCGCCGCGACGAAAGCGATGCCCAGCGCCACCACCAGGAACTGCAGGTCGCTGCCGGCATCCACTCCGCGCTGGACGCCAACCGTTTCCGCCTGTTCGCGCAGGAGATCCGCGCGCTGCAGGATGACAGCGCGCCAGGCTGCCATATCGAGATACTGGTGCGGATGGTCGACGAACAGGGCAAGCTGGTCATGCCGGGGGCATTCATTCCCGCCGCCGAGCGCTACGACCTGATGGGCCACGTGGACCGCTGGGTGATCCACCACGTGCTATGCGAATTCGGCGAGCGCCTGGCCGCGGTGCCCTCGCTCACGGTGGCCATCAACCTGTCCGCCAACTCGCTGGGCGAGCCCTTCCTGCTGCCGTTCCTGCATGCGGAGCTGCACGAATCGGTGCTGCCGGCCACCCGGATCCAGCTGGAGATCACCGAGACCGCTCTGATCAACAACATGGCGGCGGCCAATCGTCTGGTGACCGAAATGCGCACCGCCGGCTGCACCGTCGCGCTGGACGACTTCGGCGCGGGCCTGTCCTCGTTCTCCTATCTCAAGCAGTTCCCGGTCGACTACCTCAAGATCGACGGCAGCTTCATCCGGCATCTCGCCGGCAGCGCGGTGGACCGCGAGATTGTCAGCTCCATCAACGACATCGGCCATCGCCTGGGCATGCTCACGGTGGCCGAATCCGTGGAAGACGAACTGACCCTGCAGGCTTTGCGCGCCATCGGCGTGGACTACGCCCAGGGCTATGTGATCGGGCGGCCGATGCCGCTGGAACAGTTCCTGGAAAGCTGCCCGACCCAGCCGGTGAATAACGGCTAGATCACTCGCGCGGATGGGTTGCCGGCGGCTCACACGCCGCCACATGCCCCCTTCACCACTTATCACCCGTGACCGCGTTCGGATTTCCGAACGCGATTAGCGCCAGCACGCACGGAAAACCGAACCGTGCGCCGGGATCACATTAATTTCCCCTTGTTTTTCAGTGGCTTAGCCGGTGCCGGCAGCGCCGCTGGCCTGGCACGCCTCGTGCGATGTATGCGCCCGCCCCAAGTGGCGACACAGGTTGACGGTCGGCTCCCCCGCGCCGCCCCGAGCCAAAAACAATGGAGGAAACAATGTCCGACCCCGCCTTGCCAATCTTGCCCGCCCTCGCGGCGGGCACCGGGCACGCACTGCCCCGCTGATCGGGTGGCCCCCGGATGCCAGGCTTGCCTGGATTCCCGGACGCCCCGATTCGCTGATTTCCCCGGCTGAGGCCGTATGGCGCCCCCCCCAGGGACCGCGGCGCCATGCCAGAAGGCTGCCAGCCACCCCCCGCAAAATAGCCGTCCGGCCACTGGCTGGACGCATCGGCCTGAATTCTGATGAAACTGAACCGACTGCCCACCCTGATTTTCATTGCGATGCTGCTCGGCGTGCTGGCCGGCACGGCGGCCCACAACCTGGCGCCGGACCCTGCCGCGGCCAAATCCATCGCCAACAACCTGTCCATCCTCACCGATGTATTCCTGCGCATGATCAAGATGATCATCGGGCCGCTGGTGTTCGCCACCCTGGTCAGTGGCATCGCCAGCATGGGCGACGGCAGGGCTGTCGGACGCATCGGCATGAAGGCGATGGCATGGTTTATCGCCGCCTCCTTCACCTCGCTGCTGCTGGGCCTGGTGATGGCCAATGTGCTGCGCCCGGGCGACGGGATGAACCTGGCGCTGCCGGCGGCCGATGCCGCCTCCAACCTGAAGACCGGGGCGCTCAACCTGCGCGATTTCATCTCGCACATGTTCCCCAAGAGCTTCGTCGAGGCCATGGCCACCAATGAGATCCTGCAGATCGTGGTGTTCTCGCTGTTCTTCGGCTTTGCGCTCGGCACGCTCAAGGACGGCGTGGGCAAGCCCGTGCTGGCCGGCATCGAGGGCCTCTCGCACGTGATGCTGAAGATCACCAACTACGTGATGGCCTTCGCCCCGGTCGGCGTGTTCGGCGCGGTCGCGGCGGTGATCACCGCCGAAGGCCTGGGCGTGCTGGTCGTGTACGCCAAGCTGCTGGGCGCGGTCTACCTGTCGCTGGCGCTCCTGTGGGTGGCGCTGATCGCCGGGGGCTACTATTTCCTCGGCCGCGATGTGTTCCGCCTGCTCAAGATGGTGCGCGCGCCGCTGATGATCGGTTTCGCCACCGCCAGCAGCGAATCGGCCTACCCGAAGGTGATCGAGCAACTGGGCCGCTTTGGCGTCAAGGAACGCATCACCGGCTTCGTGCTGCCGCTGGGCTACTCGTTCAACCTGGACGGCTCGATCATGTACACCTCCTTCGCCGCGCTGTTCGTGGCGCAGGTGTACGGCATCCACCTGTCGCTCTCGCAGCAGATCACCATGCTGCTGGTGCTGCTGGTCACCAGCAAGGGCATCGCCGGCGTGCCGCGCGCCTCGCTGGTGGTGGTCGCCGCCGTGCTGCCGATGTTCGGCCTGCCTGAAGCGGGCATCCTGCTGGTGCTCGGCATCGACCATGTGCTGGACATGGGCCGCACCGTTACCAATGTGCTTGGCAATGCCATTGCCACAACCGTCGTCGCCAAAAGCGAAGGCGCCATCGGCGCGCCGGTGCCCGAAGAAGCGGATGAACCCGCTGCCGACGGCAACCGCGGCCTGACACCCGTTCAGGTCCTGGCCGGCAAGTAACACTGCCAGCGCGCCAAGGCCCGGCCACCGATCAGGTGGCCGGGCCTTTTTGCTTTCAGGCGCCCGGATTGCGCGGTGTGGTAAAAGACGGGGTTGCCGCGGGCGCCGCCACTGCACTTTTGCACGCGTGCGCTCTTTCCCGCGCCTCGCCTTAACCCGTCGGGTTCATTGCCCGCGATTCATCGCCCGCTTATCCGCGCCCGAGATTCTTCGCCTTCGCTTTGCGCATTCCGCCCGCCCCATGACCGGCCCATTCCCCTCGCACGCACCACCGCAAGGTGCCCAGCAAGCCACCCCGCCCCGCGCCGGCCGCCTGCGTCAGTGGATACCGCTGCTGGCGATGCTGGCCCTGGCGGCGCTGGTCGGGCTGGCCGGCTCGCTGGGCTACCGCTATAGCTACAGCAACGCGCTGGCCCGCCAGAGCGAACGCGGCCAGGTGCAGTTGCGCCTGTACAGCCAGGCCTTGACGAGCGAGCTGGCACGCTACGACTACGTGCCCAGCCTGCTCTCGCTGGACGACAAGATCGACGCCCTGCTGGCCCGCCCCGGCGACCCGGCGCGGGTCGATGCCGCCAACCATTACCTGGCCGCCATCAATGCCCGCGCCGGCACCCGCGCGGTGTTCGTGCTCGATGCGCGCGGCCGCGTGCTCGCCACCAGCAACTGGCAGCGTCCCGACAGCTACCTCGGCGAAGACCTGAGCTTCCGGCCCTACTTCCGCGACGCTGTCGACGGCCAGCTCGGCCGTTTCTACGGCGTTGGCACCACTCGCAGCGAGTCCGGCTACTACCTGTCCGCGCCACTGGGAGACCGCAGCCGCCCGATCGGCGTGGCGGTGGTCAAGGTCGGCCTGGAACCCCTGGAGAACCGCTGGCAAGGCGCCGATACCCAGATGCTGCTGACCGACGAGCACGGCGTGGTGATCCTGGCTTCCGACCCCTCGCTGAAACTAACCACGATCAAACCGCTCGCGCCCGAACTGCGCGAGCGGCTACTGCGCAACCTGCAATACAACCGCGCCACGCTACCCCCGCTGGAGCTGACGCCGGTGCGCAAGCTGTCCGACAGCGACGCCCTGGTGCGCCTGCGGCGCGGCCCGCCCATGCTCTCGCAGGAGGCCGAACTGGTCGGCACCGACTGGCACCTGACGCTGCTATCGAATACCTCGCAGGCGCGCGTTGCCGCGCTCAACACGGCCGCGCTGGCGGGTGTGCTGACTGCCTTCGTACTGCTGCTGGGCGCGGCGTGGAATGTGCGCCGGCGCATCGCCAGCGAGCGGCTGGCCGCACGCGCCGCGCTGGAGGCCGCCAACGGCGAACTCGAACGCAAGGTGGCGGAACGCACCGCCGATCTGTCCGCCGCCAACCAGCAGTTGCAGGCGGAAGTCGGCGAGCGCATCCGCGCCGAGGCAACCCTGCGCCAGGCCCAGGACGGGCTGCTGCAGGCGGGCAAGCTGGCCGCCGTGGGGCAGATGTCGACCGGCATCGCCCACGAACTCAACCAGCCGCTGGCAGCCCTGCGCACACTGTCGGGCAATACCCAGAAATTCCTGGAGCGCGGCGACACCGCCACCGCGCAGGCCAACCTCGGCACCATCATCAGCCTGGTGGAACGCATGGGGCGCATCACCGGCGCGCTCAAGTCATTCGCGCGCAAGCCCGGCAACGGCGGGCGCGCGGCGCAGCTGGACGATGCCGTCGACAACGCCCTGTTCCTGCTCGATACGCGCCTGCAGGCGGTGCATCCCGAGCTGGTCCGGCAGATCGAGCCCGGCCTGGTGGTGGCGTGCGACCCCAACCGGCTGGAGCAGGTGCTGGTCAACCTGATCGGCAATGCGCTCGATGCGCTTGCCGGCAACGCCGGTCCACGCCTGGAACTGCGCAGCCACCTGGCCGGCGGCAAGCTGCGCCTGACCATTCGCGACAACGGCCCCGGGCTGTCCGAGGAAGCCTTCGCACGCCTGTTCGAGCCGTTCTTCACCACCAAGCCGGCAGGACAGGGACTGGGCCTGGGCCTGACGCTGTCGGCCGGCATCCTGGACGAGTTTGGCGGCAGCCTCGACGCCACCAATCACCCAGACGGCGGCGCCTGCTTCACGCTGGTGCTGCCGCTGGCCAGGCCGCAGACGCCGCATACGAACAAGGAGAGTAGCCATGGCGGCTAGCCCGACGGGCCTGACCGTACTGATCGTCGAGGACGATCCCGATGTGCGCCTGGGCTGCGAGCAGGCCCTGCGCCTTGAAGGCATCCCCACGCGCGCCGTGGCCAGCGCCGAAGCCGCGCTGCGCGAAGTCGGCGACGGTTTTCCCGGCGTGGTGATCAGCGATATCCGCCTGCCCGGCATCGACGGCATGGCGCTGCTCAACGCGCTCCGGGCGCGCGACGACGAGCTGCCGGTGGTCATGGTGACTGGCCACGGCGATGTGAACCTGGCCGTGCAGGCGATGAAGGCGGGCGCGTACCATTTTCTCGAGAAACCGTTTTCGCCGGAGCGGCTGGTCGAAGTCGCGCAGCGTGCCCTGGAAAAGCGCCGGCTGGTGCTGGAAGTTGCCGAACTGCGCCGCAAGCTGGCCGGGCGCGATACGCTGGACGCGCGCCTGATCGGGCATTCGCCATCCATCGAACGCCTGCGCAAGCTGATCGCCGACCTGGCCGATACCGCCGCCAACGTGCTGATCCACGGCGAGACCGGCACCGGCAAGGAACTGGTGGCGCGTTGCCTGCACGAAGCCAGCTCGCGCCGCGCGCGCCACTTCGTCGCCATCAATTGCGGCGGGCTGCCCGAGCAGTTGTTCGAGAGCGAGATCTTCGGCCACGAAGCCGGGTCGTTTACGGGCGCGGCGCGGCGCCGCATCGGCAAGATCGAACACGCCGAAGGCGGCACGCTCTTCCTCGACGAGATCGAGAGCATGCCGATGCAGATGCAGATCAAGCTGCTGCGGGTGCTGCAGGAGCGCGTGGTGGAGCGGCTCGGGTCCAATACGCCGGTGCCGGTCAATACCCGCGTGGTGGCGGCCACCAAGGCGGACCTGAAGGCGCTGTCCCAGGCCGGGCAGTTTCGTGCCGACCTTTATTACCGCCTTAACGTGGTAACGCTGGAACTGCCGCCTTTGCGCGAGCGGCGCGAGGATGTGCCGCCGCTGTTCGAGCATTTCGTCGCACAGGCGGCGCTGCGGTTCGAGCGCGAGGCCCTGCCCGCCACACCGACGGAGCTGGCCGCGCTGATGGCTTATCCGTGGCCGGGCAATGTGCGGGAACTGCGCAACCTGGCCGAGCGGCATGTGCTGGGGCTGGGATGCAACCCGAACCAGGGGACGGCGGAGCCTGCGGCGCTGCCGCTGGCGCAAGCGGTGGAGCAGTTCGAGCGTGCCATGATTGCCGAGGCCATGCGCCGGCACGAGGGGAATCTGAGCCGGGCCAGCGATGCGCTGGGGATTGCCAAGACCACCTTGTTCGACAAGGTGCGAAAGTACAAGCTCTGAAGGCTGGCCAGCCTCGGGGCCGACTGCACCTGCACCTGCACCTGCACCTGCACTTGCAATTGCGCATCTCCCTTGGCCTCTCTGCTCTTCGCCGCCCTCCCTCGGCGTTCCCGTCACTCCGCTATGTGATTTGCCGCACCGAAGCGGCGCGTGCGCCGCGCCAACATAGGCTCACCCCTTCCCGCGCGCCTTCTTGTCCTCGCGATGGCTGGCGCGGCCGGTGCGGGGCGACGCCTGGCTTGCTGCCGGGACAGGCGGCCGCGGTGCAGGCCCGTACCGCAGCCGCCTCCTTTTTGCACGCGGGCCCCGCCGCACCGGAGAAGAAGTCCCCGGTGCGGCGGCGGCAAATCCCGGGCTGCGCGTAGTTGCCGGAGGAGTCATTTCTAGCATTCGTGTTGCATCTGGCAATCTCGCCTTTCCCGCCGCTTGCCAGGAAACGCCGCGCCCCGCTGGCGGTCCTGTCTGCCAGGCGGCTGCGCCTCGGATGTCTGCAATGTTTGCAATGAATTCCGCGGCGCACGTGTCTGCCAAAACGCGTCGATATGCGTTTAAAGCCAGAAGTGGGAGCGTTCGAGGCGATTTCGAAATATTTGCCAAGCCGTCTGGCAGCTTATGTTCGTTAGCGCATATGATTGGACCCCGGCATCTTCCGTTGGGAGAAAATGGCACCTGTGACACAGATCACGCCATTGCAAGGTCGAAGAGCGCCTCCGCTCCCGCCGCCCGATTTACCGGGGCAAGCCAGGCTAGAGGCTGAATGGTGCCGGCAGACAACTGTCGTCGTTGCATGCGTTGTCTCATAGCCAGGGTCCAAACCGGCGCGGGAGGTTCGCGCCGTCACTGCGTGTTTATCTTGCAGTGCGGTGTTATTAGTTAACGGGTGAACGGATGAAACTGGATTCAGAACTGGCTGAGAAGCCTTACTACAGCACGCGTACCGCCGCGAAGCTGCTCAATGTGTCATTGGGCACGGTGCAGAAGATGGTGGAACGCGGCGAACTCGGAGCCTGGAAGACCAACGGCGGCCACCGCCGCATACACAAGGAGACGGTGCATCGCCTGCTGGCCACGCGCGTGGGGCAGGAACTGCCATCCGTGCATGAACTCGACCTGGTGGTGTTCCACCCGAATCACCAGGAAGCGCAGCGCATCCATGCGCAGCTCGGCAAGTGGGGGTTGCCCCTCAAGAGCGTAGTGGTGGAGGACGTGGTGGATACCATCATTACTTCGGTCAGCCAGCATCCGCGCGTGGTGCTGTACTACGTGGAAGAACTCAGCGATGCCGAGTCGGCCACCATCGAGAAGCTGCAGAATTTCTTTGCCCGCCAGAATGTCATCTTTGCCGTGATCACCAACCGGCAAGCCTATGACGGCGTGGCCGACGCACTGCAGCAATGGGGCATCATGGTTTTCCTGAAGACGCCCTCGCTGGAAGAAGTCAAAGGCTTCCTGCGCGCCCAGCTGATGATGACCCGCGGCGCCGCGGGCTGATCCTCCCAGGCATCGCACAGGCCGCTGCCCGGCGCAGTGGCCCGGTCATCATCCGGCCGCCCGGCTTGCCTGTCCCGCTACCCGCGGGCGTGGCCCCGCCCCATGCCGCACGCTTTTACGCCGCAGCTTCGTGACCGCACGACTGCGGCGTTTTTGCGTGTGCGCTCTCAGGCCAGCGCCACGAGCGGTTCCCGTTCGGCTTGCTGCGCCGCCGCATCCATCATCCAGCCGTAGAGATTGCGCGGATCCGGCGGCATCGCCACGAGCTCGACATGGCCGCCCCGGTGATGCGCGTGCGCCGCCGCGTATAGCCAGCGCAGCGCGGAGTAGTCCTCCAGCGCAAACCCCACCGAGTCGAACACCGTCACCTGCCCCATCTCGGTGCGCCCCGGCGCGCGGCCCGACAGGATCTCCCATAGCTCCGTCACCGGCGTATCCGGCGGAAGCTGCTGAATCTCGCCTTCGATGCGGGTCTGCGGCGCGTACTCCACCACGATGCGCGCCTGGCGCAGGATGTCCGGGTGCAGTTCGGTCTTGCCCGGACAATCGCCGCCCACCGCGTTGATATGCGCGCCTGCCGGGACCAGATCGGGCGTGAGGATGGTGGCGCGCGTCTTGTCGGCGGTCACCGTGCTGACGATATCCGCGCCCTGCACCGCCGCACGCACGGAGTCCACCGGCACTACCTTCAGCCCGTGCACGCCGGCCAGGTTGCGCGCCAGCCGCGCTGTCGCGGCAGAGTCGATGTCGTAAGCGCGAATCTCGCGGATTCCCACCATGCCGTGGAAGGCCAGTGCCTGGAACTCCGCCTGCGCGCCATTGCCGATCAGCGCCAGCGTGGCGGCGCCCGGCCGCGCCATCGCCTGCGCGGCCAGCGCGGAGGTGGCGGCGGTGCGCAGCGCGGTCGCCAGGGTCATGTCGCACAACAGCAAGGGAAAGCCGCTCGCCACCTCGGCCAGCACGCCGAAGGCCATTACCGTTGGCATGGCGTTTTGCGCGTTGCGCGGATGGCCGTTGACGTACTTGAACGCATACTGCACGCCGTCGCTCACCGGCATCAGCTCGATCACGCCGTCGACCGAGTGCGAAGCCAGGCGCGCGGATTTATCGAACGCGTCCCAGCGCGCGAAGTCCTGGCGGATATGGTGCGCCATCTGCGCGATGGCGTCGGCGACGCCCGTCTCGCGCACCAGCGCCGCGACATCGGCGGCGTCCAGGAAGCGGGTCATGGCGATCTCCTTCATGGTGTTCTCCCTGTGTGGTTCGGTCCTGTTCCGTTCTTCCTGCCGGGCACCAGACCTGATGCCTCATGCCTCATGCGGCGACCGCGGCCTGCGCGGCGCCGTCGGCCACACCGCTCGCCTGGACCGCCGTACTGGTGCGATCGAGTCGCAGCGTCATGCAGTAGGCGCCGCCGCCGGAGAGCATGTACGGCGACAGGTCCACCTCGCGCAACTGATAACCGCGCTGCCCCAGCTCGGCGCGCAGGTGCGGTGTGGTGCGCGTCATCACCACCTGGTCGTGCAGGTTGACCGCATTGACGCTGAAGTGGCGCAGGTCGTCCTCGCTCGCCTCGATGCGCAGACTGGCCGGCACGCGCTCGCGCAGCATGCGCAGCGCATCCTGGGTAAAGGCAGGCGGATAGTAGAGGATCTCCCCGCCGGACAGCGGGCAGAAACACACGTCGAGGTGATAGCTTTGCTCGGTGGCCAGTTCCAGCGCCACCACTTCGCGCCCGAACTCGCTGGCCATCACATCGGCCGCCGCGCGCGACGAGCGCGGGCCGAAGCCGGCCCAGAAGTGGCCACGCACCGCATCCCAGATGCAGTCGCCGGCACCTTCCTGGTAGCAGCCATCGGGCAGCAGGCTGATGGTGTCGATCAGGCCGCGCTCGCGCAGCCCTTCAAAGATGCGGGCAAAGGGCGCCTCCTCGCCGGCGCGTTGCGGATAGCGAAAGCGCGCCAGCACGGCGTGGCCATCCAGCACCACGGCCGCATTGGCGGGAAACACCATGTCGGGCAGGCCGGGCGCGCCGGGCGCGGTCTCCACCGCGAAGCCAGCCGCCTGCAGGGCCGCGTGCAAGGACGCGAAGGCGCGCACCGCTTCGCGGTGCATGCCACTCGGGTCGCGCGCCCAGAGGCCAGGGTCCATCCACGGGTTGATGCTGTAGGACACATCGTAGTAGGTGGGCTCGACAAGCAGGATGGTGGGCTGGTTGGTCACGCTGGCTCCTTTGGGATGGTTGGTTGCGGGGTCAGTGAATGACTGCATTCTGGTGCAGTGCGGCGCTAACTAAAAGCCAGCAAAGTGTGCAATTTGCTTGCGGCACCCATCAAATCGCCAGCTAAAATTAGCAGATCGCCAACCCCGAAGCGTGCCTCGTCAAAGCGACGCACAGGAACCCCATGGACGACACCGACCGCCAGTTGCTCGCCCTGCTGCGCGACAACGCCCGCATGCCGGCTACCGCGCTCGCCAGGGCGCTGCGCGTCTCGCGCGCCACCGTGCAGAACCGCATCGACAAACTGGAAAAGGAAGGGCTGATCGTTGGCTATACGGTACGGCTGAAGCCGGAAGCCGAGGCGCACCGCATCCGCGCCTGGATGACCATCGCCGTGGAAGGCAACAAAGCCCGCGCGGTGCTGCAGGCGCTGCGCGGCGAACCGAACGTGCAGGCCATGCACACCACCAACGGGCGCTGGGACATCATTGCCGAGTTGCGCGCGGATTCGCTGGAAGCCTTCGACCGCACGCTGGACCGCATCCGCCTGATTGACGGCATCGCCGCGACGGAGACCAGCATCCTGCTGTCCAGTTACAAGTTGTGAAGGCGCGCCTTCATGCTGCGGCGCCGCGCAGGCGCTCGCGCCGGGTCTCCTCATGCAGCACCTGGCCGCTGGGGCGCAGCAGGTCGCGCAGCGAGACCACGCCGACCAGCCGCATGGAGTCCGGGTCCGCCACCACCGGCAGGCGGCTGACGCCGAGTTCCGCCATGCGCCCGGCCGCAAGGCGCGCGGTCTGCGCCGGCAGCAGCACCTGGTGCGGCTGCAGCGGCGCCATCAGCGCGCGCCCTGTCTGCATGGATGCCTCGCGCCCGCGCAGGGCATTGCGCTCCAGCATGCCGACCACGCGCCCCGCGCACACCACGGGATAGCCGCGATGCGGCGCGTGCTCGCCGAAGTGCTGCCGCCACAGCGCGCTGACCGGCTGCTCGCCATCCACGCTCTGCACGGCAGTGGTCATCAGGTCGGCAACGTGCTGGCGCTCCAGCGGATCGACGCCGTACTCGCGGTAGATATGCAGGCCGCGGCGCGCGATCTTTTCCGTCATGATCGAGCGCTTCATGGTCAGCACCGTGAAACCGTGCGCCACGGCCGTGGTCAGCAACAGCGGCAGCAAGGCATTGCTGTCATGGGTCAGGCCGAAGGCAAAGACGATGGCGGTCAGCGGCGCGCCAAGCACGCTGCCCAGCACGCCCGCCATGCACACCAGCGCCCACAACTCGGGCGAGCCGCCGGGCAGCAGCGGCGCCAGCGCCACACCGAGGCCCGCGCCCAGCATCAGCAGCGGCGCCAGCACGCCGCCGGAGGTGCCCGAGCCCAGCGCGGCGACCCAGATAATCGCCTTGACCGTCAGCAACGCCACCACCACGCCGATCGCCATCCTGTTATGCAGCAGGTCGGCAATCACGTCATAGCCCACGCCCAGCGCGCGCGGCTCGAAAAAGCCGCCGATGCCTACCGCCAGCCCGCCGATCGCCGGCCACCACATCCAGTGCAGCCTGAGCTTCGAGAACTGGTCCTCGGTGCGGTACAGCGCCAACGTCAGCAAGGCCCCCAGCACGCCGCAAAGCAGACCCGCGATCACGCATGAGCCCAGCGCCGCCGTTGTGGCCGGCCCGGTATGCAGCGCAAACAAAGGGCCGGGTTCGAACACCCACGGACGCAGGAAGCCCGCCACCGCGCATGCCAGTGCGACCGGCAGCAGGCTGCGCGGGCGCAGTTCGAACAGCAACAACTCCACCGCCAGCAGCACCGCCGCCACCGGCGTGCCGAAGATCGCCGTCATCCCGGCGCACGCACCTGCCACCAGCAGCGTCTTGCGCTCGGCCGCCGTGAGATGGAGATACTGCGCCAGCAGCGAAGCGATCGAGCCGCCGGTCATGATGATCGGCCCTTCCGCGCCGAAAGGCCCGCCACTGCCGATCACGATGCCCGAGGACAGCGGCTTGAGCACGGCCACCCGCGGCGACATCTTGCTCTTGCCGAACAGCACCGCCTCGATAGCCTCCGGAATGCCATGGCCGCGTATCTTGTCGCTGCCGTAGCGTGCCATCAGCCCGACCAGCAAACCGCCGATCACCGGCACCGCGATCACCCACGGCCCCAGCGCATGCTGCGCCGGCGAGCGGTCCGCCAGCGACAGCGTCTGGTAGAAAAACAGATTGGTGAAGAACCGGATCAGGTTCAGCAGAAGCACCGCCGCCGCCGTGCTGATGGCGCCGATGACGGGTGCCAGCGCAGCCAGCAAGAGCAGACGGCGGCTGACCGAATAATCGCGTTTTTCAAAGTGCATGGTGAGGCTCGTGCAAAAAGGCGGGGGCGTAGCGCGGATCGGCTGTGGACCTTTTCCGCGGGAAACGAAATGTATCACGTCATGATATATTTGCGCGCTGGATGACGGAATGTGACCGCAAGGCGGGAAGGCTGCACTTTGGCCTCTTTTTCCTGCTTTGCCTTTCTCCGCTTTCCGCCTTTCCGCCCCCACCAACATCAGGCCCAGAACCGATGCCCCCATCCCAGGCCCATTCCCCAGCCGGCTTCCAGCCGGAGCGCGCACGCGCGTGGCTGCGCGCGTTTGTTCCCACGCCGATCGCGGCAGGCAAGCGCGAGCGCGTCAAGAGCTGTCTTGGCGCCCTGCTTGGCCTGCTGATAACGGAATGGATCAGCCATCACCTGCTTGGCGGCTTCAACCCCTGGTTCGTCGCACCGATGGGCGCCTCCGCCGTGCTCCTGTTCGCGGTGCCGGCGAGCCCGCTGGCGCAGCCGTGGTCCATCATCGGCGGCAACCTGGTGGCGGCGCTGATCGGCGTAGCCTGCGCCCGCTGGATTCCCGGACAGGGACTGGCCGCCGCCGTGGCGGTAGCACTGGCCATCGCCGTCATGTTCCAGCTGCATTGCGTGCACCCGCCCAGCGGCGCGGTGGCGATCACCGCGGTGTTTGGCGGCCCCGCGGTGACGCAGCTTGGCTTTGGCTTCGTGGTGGTGCCGGTGGCGGTCAACTCGATGCTGTTGCTGCTGGTGGCGCTGCTGTTCAACAACCTGCTGCGGCGGCGCTATCCGCACCGGCCGGCCGAGCACGCCAACCCGCACCGCACCGCCGATCCGCTGCCGAGCGAGCGCGTGGGTTTCAACCGGAGCGACCTTGACGAAGTACTGAAGGCACGCGGCGAATTTCTCGACATCGAGGAAGACGATCTGGAGGAAATCCTGGTGGCCGCGCAATTGCGGGCGTATCGGCGGCGGTTTGGCGACGTGCGTTGCGCGGATATCATGTCGCGCGACATGGTGACCGTGCTGCCGGGACAGAGTGGGAGCGAAGCGCGGGCCTTGCTGCTCAGGCACGGCATCCAGGCATTGCCGGTGGTGGATGGGCAGCGACGCTTGCTCGGGATGCTCGGTCTGGCGGATCTGCTGGCCGCGCGCGCCGGGGCGGCGGGCCAGTTGCGCGCCGGTACCGCCGACGACCTGATGCACACCGGCATGGCTACGGCCCGGCCCGAGCAGCCCATGGTGGAGCTGGCGCGAGCGTTTTCGGATGGCGGGCTGCATCAGATGCCGGTGGTGGATGCGCAGCAGCGGCTGTTGGGCATCGTCACGCAATCGGACCTGATCGCTGCGTTGCTGGAGCGTGGACCGGAGCAGGTAGCTGGGTAAGCTGGCACGTGCCATCGTGGCCGACCGGCTGGAGGGCTATCTGCGCTCCGGCGTCATCGATTCCGTGCCATTCGGCTCCCCTGCCCCCCCTGCACCATGCGGCTGTTCCAGCCCCGTAACCCGGCGGTGAAGTGGAACGGTGCTGAGCCTGGTCGGCCCGGACGTGGGCGTTGAGCGCACTGCCGCGGCCACGGTAGCGGCCGCTTGGGTGCCGCATCGCAACATTCTCCCGCCTTGCCTGGCTGCCCGCCTCCGGCCCCCCGTGCGTTTTCCTATATATTGTCGGCGTTTACGTCACACGGCAGTCCAGGAGATGCACACGATGAATTCCGGCCAACTGATTGAAAAACTCGCTGCGATTTTCGCGCTGATCGTCCTGATCGGTGGCTCGCTGCTGGTGCTCGCGCCCTTCACCACCGCGCTGCTGTGGAGCTCCATCCTGGCCTTCAGCTCGTGGTACCCCTATACCGTGCTGACGCGCTGGCTGGGCAACCGGCGCAGCCTGGCCGCCGTCATCTGCGTGCTGCTGGCCGCCGTGATCGTGCTGGGCCCCTTTGTCTATGCCGGCACCAGCATCTCCGCGCATATCGACGAGCTGTCCGGCCTGGCCGACCGCGTCATGGATCATGGCCTGCCGCCGTTGCCGGAATGGATCACCGGCCTGCCTTACGTCGGCAGCTACCTGCAGACCTCCTGGGACAAGCTGATCCACGCCGACTCCGAAATGGTGGCCAACCTGCGCAAGCTGATCGCGCCCGTGGGCCATGTAATCCTGGGCGCGGGGCTGTCCATCGGCGCCGGTCTGGGCCAGCTGGCGCTGTCCATCGTGCTGGCGTTCTTCTTCTACACCGGCGGCGAATTCGCGGTGGCCTGGCTGCGCGCCGGCATGCGCCGCATTGCGGGAGAGCGCGCCGACTACCTGCTGGCGCTGGCCGGCAACACGGTCAAGGGCGTTGTCTACGGCGTGCTTGGCACGGCCTTCGTGCAAGCCGTGCTGGCCGGTATCGGCTTCTGGATCGCCGGCGTGCCCGGGGCCGCCATCCTCGGCTTCGTCACCTTCTTCCTGTCCGTGATCCCGGTGGGGCCGCCGCTGGTGTGGATTCCCGCAGCACTGTGGCTGTATCACACGGGCTCGCTGGGTTGGGCCATCTTCATGGTGGTGTGGGGCGTGGGCGTGGTCAGCATGGCCGACAACGTCATCAAGCCCCTGCTGATCAGCAAGGGCACCGACATGCCATTGATCTGGGTGATGCTGGGCGTGTTCGGCGGTGCGCTGGCGTTTGGCTTCCTCGGTGTATTCATCGGCCCGACCCTGCTGGCGGTGGCCTACGCGCTGCTGCGCGACTGGACCATCGGCTCGGAGCACCTGCTCAACCCGCCGCCCGCGCTGGCCCAGGGCAAGCCCCTCACTACCGCCGAAGACGTGGCGGGTTCCGGCAAGGCATGAGCGACGCCTGCCGTTCCGACCCACACCACGCAGAGCCCGCCCCGCCGGCCGACCCCCGCCGGCTGGTGGCCTGCGAATATTGCGATGCGGTCTACCAGCGTGCCGAGCTCGATCCGGGCGAGCGCGCGCTGTGCCTGCGCTGCGGCGGCCAGCTCTACCGCGAAAGCTCGCGCGCCTATGCCCGGCTGCTGCCGCTGGTGATCACCGCGCTGATCCTGTTCCTGGTGTCCAACGCCTATCCCATCGTCGAGATGGATCTCAAGGGCGTGCGCACCCAAACCACGCTTTGGGGTGCGGTGCAGGCGCTCTACGCGGATCATATGACGCTGGTGGCGATCCTGGTGTTCGCCACCACCATCCTGTTTCCCCTGTCCGAGATGGTGATGATGCTTTACCTGTTGGTGCCGATGGCGTGGCGCCGCATGCCGCCCGGCTTCGAGCGCATCGTGCGCGGTATCCGGCAAACCCGGCCGTGGGGCATGATCGAAGTCTTCATGATCGGCGTGCTGGTGACGCTGGTGAAGCTCTCGACCATGGCCCAGGTGCTGCCTGGTGTCGCGCTGTGGTCGTTCGCCGCGCTGGTCATCGTGCTGGCCGCGATGCTGTCGTTCGACCCGCGCGACCTCTGGCAGTACCTGGACGAGGAGCCGCCCAGATGAGCGTCCCGCCGAATGACAAGAGCGCCGGCCTCAGGGACTCCCGCCTGGCCCGCTCGCGCCGGCTCGCGGCCAACGTGGTGGCGGAACTGACCGACGACGACGAAAGCAAGCCGCTGGCGCAGGTGCCCACGGCCACCTCGATGGGCCTGCTGTCGTGCCACGCCTGCGATGCGCTCAGCCCGCGCACGCTGGAGGGCGAGCCCTGCCCGCGCTGCGGCGCCACCCTGCACCACCGCAAGCCGCAGAGCCTGACCCGCACCTGGGCCTTCCTGCTGGCAGCCTACATCCTGTATATCCCCGCCAACCTGCTGCCGGTGATGGTGACGCAGTCCATCCTCGGCACGCAGCGGGACACCATCCTGTCCGGCGTGATCTACCTCTGGCTGTCCGGCTCCAACCTGCTGGCCATCGTGGTCCTGATCGCCAGCATCGTGGTGCCGCTGCTGAAGATGATGATCCTCACCATGCTGCTGCTCTCGGTGCACTTCCGCTCGACCTGGCGGATCCGCCAGCAGACCAGGCTGTACGGACTGGTGGAAGTGATCGGCCGCTGGTCGATGCTCGATATTTTCGTGGTGGCACTGCTGGCTTCGCTGGTGCGGGCCGGGGCGCTCGCCACCATCATCCCCGGAGCCGGCGCCGTCGCCTTCGGCTCCGTGGTGGTGCTCACCATGATGGCCTCGCTAAGTTTCGACCCCCGCTTGCTGTGGGATTCGCTGGATACAAAAGATGCCCGACCTTGATCAGTCTCCCCCCTCCTCCCCACCGCCCACGCCCGAGCGGCGCCGCCGCGCGCGCTGGCTGCCCTCTCTGGTATGGCTGATCCCGATCGTGGCGGCGGTGGTTGGCCTGTCGCTGCTGATCCGCACGCTCTCCGAGCGCGGCCCCGAAATCACGGTCACATTCCGCACCGCCGAGGGCCTGGTCCCGGGCAAGACGGCCGTGCGCTACAAGGACGTGGACATCGGCCTGGTGAAATCGGTCCGGCTGGCGTCGGACCGCTCGCACGTGATCGCCAAGATCGACCTGACCCAGGATGCGGAGAGCTTCTCCACCAAGGACACGCGCTTCTGGGTGGTACGCCCGCGCTTTGCCACCAGCGGCATCTCCGGGCTGGAAACGCTGCTGTCCGGCGCCTATATCGGCGTCGACGCCGGCAAGTCGGAAGAGCGTGTGCGCGTGTTCACGGGCCTGGAAGTACCGCCCGCGGTCACTACCGATGCCTCCGGCAAGCAGTTCGTGCTGCGCGCCGCCGACCTCGGCTCGCTCGATATCGGCTCGCCGGTCTACTACCGCCGCGTGCAGGTGGGACAGGTGGTGGCCTACCAGCTTGAACCCAACGGGCGCGATCTCTCGCTGCGCGTGTTCGTCAACAAGCCTTACGACAAGCTGGTCACCGCCGACTCCCGCTTCTGGCATGCCAGCGGCGTGGACATCAAGCTCGATGCCGGCGGCCTCAAGATCAATACGCAATCGATGGTCACGGTGATGCTGGGGGGAGTTGCCTTCCAGGCGCCGGACGATTCCAAGGCGACCGACGCCGCCAACGAGAACACCCAGTTCCTGCTGGCCAGCGACCAGACCGAGGCCATGAAGGAGCCCGAGGAACTCGTGCCCTCGCTCGCCGTGCTCAACTTCGATCAGTCGGTGCGCGGCTTGTCGCCCGGTGCGCCGGTGGACTTCCGCGGGGTGGTGGTGGGCCAGGTGCGCTCGATCGGCATCGAATACCAGAGTGCGAAGAAAGCATTCCGCCTGCCGGTCGTGGTGGAACTGTATCCCTCGCGCATGGGCTTCCGCCCGCAGGACATCGAGGACATCAACCGGGCCCGCAACATCGTCCAGACCCTGATCAAGCGCGGCATGCGGGCGCAGTTGCGCACCGGCAACCTGCTGACGGGCCAGCTCTACGTGGCGCTCGACTTCTTCCCCAAGGCGCCGCCGGCCAGCGTCAACCTGGATGGCGCACTGCCTGAACTGGCCACCACGCCAGGTGCCTTCGACGAATTGCAGGCCAAGCTTGGCGACATCGTCAACAAGATCGACAAGGTGCCGTTCGAACAGATCGGCCAGGACCTGCGCACGTCGATGGCGACGCTCAACGCCATGATGACCAGCGCCGACAAGCTGGTGGCGCAGCTCAATGGCGACGTGGCGCCGCAGGTGCTGGCCGCGCTGCAGGACGCGCGCAAGACGCTGGGCACCGCCAACAGCACGCTCGCCTCCGATGCGCCGCTGCAGCAAGACACGCGCCGCATGATGCAGGAGCTGACACGCACCGCAGTGTCGCTGCGCACGCTGACCGAATACCTTGAACGCCATCCCGAAGCGCTGGTGCGCGGCAAGCCGGAGAAATAATCATGACCCGCTCAAACCTGATGCTGCCCCTGCTGCCGCCGCTCGCCCTGGCCGCCGCGCTGCTGGCCGGCTGCGCCTCGCCCGATCCGCGCTACTACACGCTGGCCCAGGGCCCCGACGCCACCGTGCCCGCCGCCGGACAGGCCGCCACGCCGGCGCGTGCGGCCCAGGCACAACCGGTGTGGATCGAAGTCGCGCCGGTGCGCGTGCCCGAGCGCCTGAACCGCCCGCAACTGGTCGTGCGCGACGGCAAGGACGGCGGCGAACTGAAGCTGCTGGACCTGTCGCGCTGGTCCGCGCCCCTGCCCGACGAACTGCGCGACGCACTGTCGCAGCAACTGCAAGCCAGGCTGGGCGCGGTCGATACCTACCAGCAAGGCCTGTCGGAAGTGGAGCCCGTGTACCGCATCACCACCGAAGTGGTCCGCCTGGACGCCGAAGTCGGCCAGCACGCCGGCGCCGTCATCAACTGGACCGTGCGCCGCCTGCCCGACGGCAAGGTCAACGCCGGCCGCACGCAGGCCGAGCTGCCCGCGCCGGGCGCGGTCGACGGTGTCGTCGCGGCATATCGCCAGATCGTGGCAAACACGGCGGCGGACATCGCCGCCGGTGTGGAATCGCTGCGCCGCTGAACGGCCGCGAGGCGATGCGGCGGGACGCCAGTCCCGCCCTTGCCGACCTCAGTCCTCGGCCGGCGCGCCGTTCCCCCGGCAACTGCGCCGCCGCTCCGCTTCCGCCATTGCCGCCAGGCAAGCCTCGGCATCGCCTGCCACCAGCTTCACCGAACAGGCCAGCATCAGGTTCTTGCCCAGGCCGAAATCCTCCACCACGAAACCGCGCGCATCGAGCCGCTCGCCCTTGTCGCCTGTCGCCACCGCGGCGCGGTCGAGCAAGGTACCGGGATCGCTGCTGTAGCCCCAGACCGGCTTTTGCAGCGCGATAGCAAATCCCACTTCAAACGCCGTGCCGGAATCCGGCTCACCCGGTCCGCGGAAATCATCGAGGTTAGCCATCACCATGTCGGCGCGGCGGATCAGGTTGATGTTGGCTTCGTAGATCCAGCGGGCGGTGTCGGGGCCGGACAAGCCGGCCGGGGCCGATTTGTCGAGGGGATACAAACCGTGGAAGCCGTGCCGCGTGCAAAGCGCCTTCAGCGTCTCGCCATAGGCGATGGCGTCTTTGCGAAACACGTCGAAACCGGCTAGGTAAATGGTTTTCATTTTCAGGCGGAGATTGGTGGCTGGTGGCGCATAGCTTATCCGTTCGAGATTGAGGTTTTAGGGTAGGTCGAAGATTCGGGATCAATGGGGTGGTCGCTGTTTGTTTGAGCGGTGTTGGTTTTTGCACCCAACAACCGTACGACATTGCCCTGCTTGGGGTGGGCGCTGTTTGTTTGAGCGGCGTTGGTTTTTGCACCCAAAGGAATACGACATCCCCCTGCGGGGGACGCCGGTCACTCTTCTTTGCCTCGGCAAAGAAGACTAACGAGAAGAAAGCCGACCCTGCCGGGGGCAGAGCAATCGCGGGCGCTAGGGGGGCTGGTTTCGTCGTACGGCCACAGTTCTGCTGGCATCTGCCGGTACCGGTTTGAAGGGCCACGACGCTGCCAATTTCCGGGATGCGTAGTACGGCCCCCGGTAGCAGAATCCTTGCCCATTCACCAATCTGCCGTTACCGGCGCGGGCCATCACGACACATCGCCCATCAATGGTTTCGTGGTGGGGCGGGCGCGGTGGTGAAGGCCTCGGGCATATCACCCGGTGCCACCGCGCCCACGACGGAACCGGTGCGCCTGCAACTTCGTGGCCGCCCACTTCGCGAGCGACAGACGGCTTGAAGCAAGTGATGTCCGCTACCGGGGGCCTCACCACGAATCCCGGAAGCTGGCAGCGTCGTGGCCAGTCAAGCCGGTACCGGCAGAGGCCCGCCGGAACTCCGGGCCGTACGACGAAGTCATCGACATTCGAAAGCCTTATTGCTCTGCCCCCGGCAGGGTCGGCTTTCTTCTCGTTAGTCTTCTTTGCCGAGGCAAAGAAGAGTGACCGGCGTCCCCCGCAGGGGGATGTCGTATTCCTTTGGGTCAAAAACCAACGCCGCTCAAAGAAACAGCGACCAACCCCAAGCGAGCAGAGCAATAAAGCTCCCGGATATCGGTGATTTCGCCGTACGCCCAGAGCGCATGCGCGCTTCCGCCGGTACTGGTTTGACCAGCCACGACCCCGCCAGCTTCCAGGCCATGCAGCACCGCTGGCGAAACAGCCTTTGACTTTAAGCCTTTAAGCCTTTAAGCCTTTAAGCCTTTAAGCCTTTAAGCCTTTAAGCCTTTAAGAATTTGAATTTGAAGCCAAGCCCAACCAAAGCCCCCCACTTCAATCAATCCTGATATCCGCACCCTTCACCACCTTCGCCCACTTCCCAATCTCACTACGCTGAAACCCCGCAAACTGCTCCGGCGCCATCCCCGAAGGCTCCATCCCCAACTTCTCCAACCGAGCCTGTATATCCGGCGTCTTGATAATCGCCGAAATCTCCCGATACAACCGATCCACGATCGGCTTCGGCGTATTGGCCGGCGCAAAGATCGCCTGCCACGATTCCAGCTCATATCCGGCCACCCCGGCTTCCGCCATCGTCGGCACATTCGGCATGCTCTTGATACGCTTCGCCGAAGTCACGGCCAGCGCCCGCAGCTTGCCCGAATCGACATGCTGCGCAGCCACCACCGTGGTATCGAACATCATCGGCACCTGCCCCGCCATTACATCCTGGATCGCCGGGCCGCTCCCCTTGTACGGGATGTGGGTCAGCTTGATGCCCGCTAGGCTCTTGAACAATTCCCCTGCAAGATGCTGCGAAGTCCCGTTCCCGGCCGAGGCAAACGCCAGCGTATCCGGCCTGGCCTTGGCCTCCGCCACGATATCCGTCACCGTCTTGAACGGGCTGCCGGCACTGACAACCAGCACATTGGCATTGGTGCCGATCAGCGTGATGGGCGCGAAGGACTTGACCACGTCGTACGGCATCTTCGGGTACAGGCTGGCATTGATTGCGTGCGAACTGATGGTGCCACCGAGGATGGTGTAGCCATCGGGCGCCGCCTTGGCCGCGAAATCGGAGCCGATGTTGCCGCCGGCGCCGGGGCGGTTCTCCACCACCACGGTAGTGCCAAGCGCCTGCCCGAGTCGCTGGCCGATCAGGCGTGCCAGCGTGTCGGTGGTGCCGCCGGGCGGGAATGGCACCACGTAGGTGATCGGCTTGCTGGGCCAGCTGGCCTGGGCGGAGGCGGTCAGCGGGAGTACGGCGGCGGCTACGGCGGCAGCGGCGGCCAGCAGCGCAAGGGCTTGGCGTTTCATGGGGTGTTGTCTCCTCGGTCGTTCTTGTGATGATGGGTCCGCCCCCGGCTGCGAGACGGACGCGGTGCTTCAGTGGATCTCCGGCTCGTCGCCCTCCGCGGCATCGACCGGCTCCAGGAAATCGAAATCGCAACCCTTGTCCGCCTGGCTGACGTGGCGCAGATAAAGCTTGCCGTAGCCGCGCTCGAACTTTGGCTCTGGCGCCACCCACGCGGCGCGGCGGCGGGCCATCTCCGCGTCGCCGATCAGCAGGTTGAGTTTGCGGGCAGGGACATCGAGCTCGATCAGGTCGCCGTCGCGCACGAAGGCAAGCGGGCCGCCCACATACGATTCCGGTGTTACGTGCAGCACGCAGGCGCCGTAGCTGGTGCCGCTCATGCGTGCGTCGGAAATGCGCACCATGTCGCGCACGCCTTCCTTGAGCAGTTTTTGCGGAATCGGCAACTGGCCCCATTCCGGCATGCCGGGCGCGCCTTGCGGGCCGGCGTTCTGCAGCACGATCACGCAGCTGGCGTCGATGTCGAGCCGCGGGTCGTCGATGCGCGCCGCCATGTCGTTGTAGTCGCGGAACACCACCGCGCGGCCGGTGTGCCGCAGCAGGTCCTGCCGCGCGGCAGGCGGCTTGATGACCGCGCCGTCCGGGGCAAGATTGCCGCGCAGCACGGCAAGGCCGTCGCCAGCCACCAGCGGATTGGCGCGTGGGCGGATCACGTCGTCGTTGAAGACGCGGGCGCCTTCAAGGTTCTCGCCAAGGGTGCGGCCGTCGACGGTAAGCGTGCCGGTATCAAGCAGATCGCCCATCTGCGCGAGCATCGCGCGCAGGCCGCCGGCATAGTAGAAATCTTCCATCAGGTACTGGCCCGAGGGACGCACGTTGGCCAGCACCGGCGTGCAGCGCGCCAGTTCGTCATAGCGGTCCAGCGAGAGCGCATAGCCGGCGCGGCGCGCCAGCGCGATCAGGTGGACGATGGCGTTGGTGGAGCCCGACAGCGCCAGCGCGGTGCGCACGCCGTTGTCGATGGCGGCGGGCGTGACGATTTCGGAGGGCTTCAGGTCCTGCCACACCATCTCGACGATGCGCCGGCCCGACAGCGACGCCATCTGCGCGTGGCGCGAATCGGGCGCGGGAATCGACGAGGCGCCGGACAAGCTCATGCCGATGGCCTCCACCACCGCCGTCATGGTCGACGCCGTGCCCATGGTCATGCAGTGGCCGGGCGATCGCGCGATGCCGTCTTCAATGCCCTGCCAGTCCTGCTCGGTGATATTGCCCGCACGCAATTCAGCCCAGTACTTCCACGTATCCGAGCCGGAGCCCAGCGTGACGCCGTTCCAGTTGCCGCGCAGCATCGGCCCCGCCGGCACGAAGTTCGTGGGCAGGTCCATCGCCAGCGCGCCCATCAGCAAGGCGGGCGTGGTCTTGTCGCAGCCGCCCAGCAGCACGCAGCCATCGGCCGGGTAGGAGCGCAGCAGTTCCTCGGTCTCCATCGCCAGCAGGTTGCGGTAGAGCATGGTGGTGGGCTTCTGGAACGGCTCGGACAGGCTCATCGCCGGCATCTCCACCGGGAAGCCGCCGGCCTGCCAGATACCGCGCTTGACCTCTTCGGCGCGCTGGCGGAAATGGCTGTGGCAGGGGTTGATGTCGCTCCAGGTGTTGATGATGGCGATCACCGGCTTGCCGGCATAGTCGGCGCGGTTGTAACCCATCTGCGCAGTGCGCGAACGGTGGCCGAAGGCGCGCAGGTCGTGGGCGCCGTACCAGCGATGGCTGCGCAGTTCCTCGGGGCGCTTGCGGGGCCGCGCATCCGGCGCGGGGGTGGCGGTGGGCATGGGCTGTCTCCTCTGATCGGTGGCGCCGTTGCGGCGCCTGTCTTTTTTGTTTTGCGTGAGCGTGCGGCAGCGGGGCCCGCCGTCCCGGAGAAGACAAATGATAGCGCTGTCATTTATCTCTCACAACGCGTGCGTGCTCGGGGTTAACCCGTCGCGCAGGCGGGCACCGGTGCCCGCCGAGGGGCGACGGCGCTATCATGGCGCCCACGCCGCCGCGCGGCGGACCGGCAATTCCCGCATCCTTCTTCGAGCTCAATGGCCCCGCCTCGCAAGCCAACCACCCCTCGCACCGCGCCCGCCCCCGCTGCCGGCCGCGCCACCGGCAGCGTCACATTGGCCGACGTGGCCAAGATCGCCGGCGTCTCGCCGATCACCGTGTCGCGCGTGGTCAACCAGCCCGGACTGGTCTCAGCGCGCACCGTGGCGCGCGTGCAGGAAGCCATCCAGCGCACCGGCTATGTGCCCAACCTGCTGGCCGGCGGCCTCGCCTCGCGGCGCAGCCGCCTGATCGCGGCCATCGTGCCGACCATCGCCAACTCGATCTTCGCCGATACCATCCAGGCGCTCACCGACCGTTTCTCGCAAGCGGGCTACCAGATGATGCTGGGCCTGTCGGGGTACGCCGCCACGCGCGAGCAGGACCTGCTGGCCGCCATCCTCTCGCGCCGCCCTGACGGCATCGTGCTGACCGGCATCGCGCATACCGCCGATACGCGCCGCCGCCTGCTGGCCGCGCGCGTGCCGGTAGTGGAGACCTGGGACATCACGCCCACGCCGATCGACATGCTGGTGGGTTTCTCGCACGAGAAGGTGGGGCAGACCGTGGCCGAATTCCTCTATGCGCGCGGCTACCGGCGGCCCGCCATCCTGTCCGCCAGCGACCAGCGCGCCGAGTCGCGCCGGCTTGGCTTTATCGATGCGCTGGCCCGCCACGGCATCACCGAGGTGCCGAGCAGCATCGTGCCGGCGCCGTCCAGCCTGGGGCTGGGCCGCGAGGGACTGGCGCGGCTGCTCGACGGCGGCGCGCAGCCCGATGTGGTGTTCTGCAGTTCCGACACGCTGGCGCAGGGCGCGCTGTCGGAAGCCCGCGCGCGCGGGCTGCAGGTGCCGGGCCAACTCGCCGTGATGGGCTTCGGCGATCTGAACTTTGCCGCGCACACCTACCCGGCGCTGTCCACGGTGCGCATCGACGGCCCGGCCATCGGCCGCACCGCTGCCGAGTGCCTGCTCGCGCGCATCGACGGGCGCGAGGTGGGCGAACGCATCATCGACCTCGGCTTCGAAGTGATCCAGCGCGACAGCGCCTGAAGCCGGCCCGCTCCGCGCCCGGTGCTGCAGTGCCTTGCCGGAGACGCTATGATTGCGCTAGCATCGAACGCCGCAACTAGCGGGGACAGGCACCGTCCCCGGCCGGCCTTGCGCCCTGCTCCGCGCACACTTCCCGGATCCCGCACCCTTTCCTTCGCCTAGCCTCCCATGTCCCAAGTCTCGCTCGTCCAGATCGGCCCCCTTGCGCCGCAGATCAACTCCCGCCTGCGGGAGCAGTATCAAGCCGTCCCGATGTGGGAACAGGCCGACCCGCTGGCATGGCTGCGCGAACATGCGCAGCAGGCGCGCGTGGCGGTGACGTCCGCCCGCCACGGCATGACGGCCGAAGCCATCGCCGCGATGCCCGGGCTCGAAGCCATCGTCAGCTTCGGCGTGGGCTATGACTCGATCGCGCTGGACGCGGCCCGCGCGCGCGGCATCCAGGTCAGCAACACGCCCGACGTGCTCAACGACTGCGTGGCCGACCTCGCCTTCGGCCTGCTGCTCGACGCCGCGCGTGGCATTGCCCACGGCGACCGCTACGTGCGCGCCGGCAAGTGGGGCCAAGAGAACTTCCCGCTGACCACGCGCGTGTCCGGCAAGAAGCTGGGCATCCTGGGCCTTGGCCGCATCGGCGAAAAAGTGGCGCAGCGCGCCGCCGGCTTCGGCATGGACATCGCGTACCACAACCGCCGCCCGCGCGCGGGCGCGCCGTGGCGCCACGAGCCGGACCTGAAGGCGCTGGCCGGCTGGGCCGATTTCCTGGCCGTGACCTGCGTGGGCGGGCCGGAAACCGAAGGGCTGGTATCGGTCGGCATCATCGAGGCGCTGGGGCCCAAGGGCATCCTCGTCAATGTCGCGCGCGGCAGCGTGGTGGACGAAGATGCCCTGGTGGCGGCATTGCGCGATGGCCGCCTGGGCGGCGCCGGGCTGGATGTGTTCCGCGACGAGCCGCGGGCGCCGCAGGCGCTGTTCGCGCTGGACAATGTCGTGCTGGCGCCGCACATGGCCAGTGGCACGCACGAGACCCGCGCCGCCATGTCCGGGCTGGTGTTCGAGAATCTCGATGCCTTTCTCGGCACCGGCAAGGTGATCACGCCGGTACTCTGACGGACCGATCCGGCTGGCGCGCCGCGGACATTTCGTGGCGCGGCGCGCGCCCTATACTGAATCAGGCGCCTGCCACCCCGGCGGCGCCACCCTTCCCCGCCTATCGAGGACAACGCCGCGCCAGGGCGCCGCACGGGGTAAGCGCCTGCACGGGGTGCCGGAAGCACCCTGCCCGATTGACCTGATTGACCTGATTGACTTACGCGTCAGGAGGCAAAGCATGGGACGCAAATATATCGATTGCCGCGAGTTTCCGAGTGAGTCGAAGTGCACGGTGGCTATCAGTGCGGACAGCGAGGAAGAATTGCTTGAAGTCGCTGCCCAGCATGCGGTGCAGGTGCACAAGCATGAGGACGGACCTGAGTTGCGGCAGATGCTGAAGAGCGCGTTTAAGGATGGGTCGCCCCCGGCGTGAAATCGGGGTGGGGTTGTGGTGCGTTCGCTGCCAGGAATGCGACACTTGCAAACCGCGACGGCCCTCCGCGCACCCACCCCACGACCACTCACGGCTTCAACGCCGGATGCTTCAGCGCATGCGCAGTCTCCCCCAGGTGAGCGAGAAAACTCCCCTCATCCCGCTTCAACCCCAGCTCCCCATACCGATAAGCCATGGCCAGCGCCTGGATCGATTCGGGATGTTCCCGCTCGGCGGCAGCTTCATACCATGCCACCGCACGCCCCTCGTCACGCGGTACGCCCGCCCCTTCGCGATAGGCATTGGCTAACATGAACATGGCCTGCGCCACGCCGGCATCGGCGGCCACTGCGAACCAGCGGGCAGCCGCGGCTGCATCGGGCGTGCGGCCGTAGCCGCCGCGGTGCAGCAGGCCCAGGTAATACGCGGCCCCGGCATTGCCAGCGGCGGCGGCGAACGCGAAATGCTGCCACGCAGCCGCGGCATCAGGCGTGCCACCGGCACCACCACCGTCCCCCAGGAAGGCCGCCTTGCCCAGCAGGAAATGCGCGCGCGCGTCCCCGGCCCCTGCCGCTTGCCGCAACCAGTCGACGCCTTCCCCCCGCAGCGCCGCATCCGCTCGCGCCAGCAATGCCTCTCCCAGCGCGGTCTGCGCCGCCGCCTCCTTGCCTGCCGCGGCGCGGCGCAACGCCGCCAGCGCCTGCGCGTCGCCGGCCGGGCCGGCCAGCGTCTGCCACTGGGCCAGTTCCAGGCGCCGCGCGCTGGCGTGCTCGCGCCACGCCGACGCCCCGCCCACGCAACCTGCCGCCACCGTCACCGCCACCAGCGCGGCGGCGATAACCGGATGCGCACGGCGCAGGCGGCGCCGGGGCGCGTCGCGCGCCGGCGTGATCGTTCCGTTCGCGATCGTGGTCATCGTTGCCTTACTGGTTGAGGTCGACGCTGTACAGCGACAGGTTCTTGTTGGTGTCGTAGCCCGCCTGCTCCAGCGCGATATTGGCCAGCCCGGCTGCCTGCGCCTGCGCAAGCTGGTTGGCGGCGGAAGCGAACACCACCTTGCCGGCCGTGGCTACCTTGGTGAAGCGCCAGCTGCGCGCGGCGCCGTTGGCGGCGCGCGTGATCGCGCCAGCCTTCTTGATATACGCGATCAGCACGTCGCGGCTGGCGTCGGGCGCGCCATAGACCGTCTTGCTGCCGTCCAGGCCGGGGAAGTTGCCGCCGCCGCTGGCGCGGTAGTTGTTGGTGGCGACGATGAACTGCTGGCTGGCATCCAGCGGCACGCCCTTGTAGGCGAGGTTCTTGATGCGGCTGCCTTCGGGCTGCGTCACGTCGATCTCGTATTGCAGGTCGGGCGAGGTGAACATGTCGAAGTTGTAGCCGGGGAAGCTGCTGATCAGCGGCTGGTCCGCCGTCTTCGCCGGATCGATCTGGTTGAAGCGCTTGGCAGCCGTCTCCAGCCAGGCCTTGACATCGGTGCCGCTGACCTTCACCGCGTAGATGGTGTTGGGGTAGAGGTAGAGATCCGCGGCATTGTTGATGGCGAGGTTGCCGGACTGCACGTCCGTGAAGTCATTGCCGCCGCCGAAGCCGCTCTTGAACGGCGCCGACACCGACAGTACCGGCAGCGAGGCCAGCGCCGGCAGGTTGGCGGCGATATAGTCCTTCACGTAGGCGGCCTGCGCCTGGTTGACGATCTGGATCGCGCCGGGATCGCCCACGTCGGCGAAGTACGTGCTCATGCGGTAGTCGGTGGTGCCGATCGGCGTCTTCACGTAGGCGATGGTGGCCTGGTGCTCGGCCTCGACCGCCGCCGCCACGGTGGCATCGGGCGCCACATAGCTCTTGTCGGCATTCTGGATCGAGCGCGCCTCCACCGTGGTGGCGCTCTTGTCGACCACCCAGCGGGTGCCGTCATGCGCCAGCTGCAGCTTGATCACGCCAAGGCGGCGGCCCCAGTAGTCGGCCATCACGGTGGGCACGCCGTTGACGGTGCCACGCACCTTGTCCACGCCCGGCAGGTTGAACTGCGCCACCGTGCTGGTGGCGTCCGGGAAGACCTGGTGCGAGTGGCCGATCAGCATGGCGTCTACGCCGGCTATCCTGGCAAGATGCCAGCTGCCGTTCTCCATCGCGGGTGAGTAGGCGGAGGCATCGAGCCCGCCGTGGGAAATCACCACCACCAGGTCGGCGCCCTTGGCGCGCATCTCGGGCACAAACTTCTCGGCGGTTTCCTTCACGCCTTCGGTGTAGACCTTGCCGTCGAGCCAGCGCTTGTCCCAGCTCATGATGGCCGGCGGCGCGAAGCCGATGATCCCGACCTTGACCGGCACCGTGACGGCCTTGCCGTCGGGGCCCGTGGCGGTGATCTGGCGGGTGATGATGGTGTAAGGCTGGAACAGCGGCGCGCGCGTGCGCACGCTGTACACATTGGCCAGCACCTGCGGGAAGGCCGGGCCGGCGCACGGCGTCTGCACGGTCGGGTCCGGCAAGCCGTCGACATTGAAGCGGTTGCCCGTGACCTGGTTCAGGTAGCCCAGCCCGTAGTTGAATTCGTGGTTGCCGATGCCGCCGCCATCGAACTTCGCGGCGTTCATCACCTTGTACATGGCCAGCGTGTCGCCGCACTTGAGCGGGTTGACCTGGGCCTGGTAGTCGGCCAGCGCCGTGCCCTGGATGGTGTCGCCGTTGTCCAGCAGCAGCGTGTTGGGAAATTCGATGCGGGCTTGCTTGATCAGGGTCGCCACGCGCTCGAAGCCGAAGGATTTGTCCTCGGCCAGCTTGAAGTAGTCGTAGCTGCGCACATTGGTGTGCAGGTCGGTGGTTTCCAGCAGGGCCAGCGTGGCCTTGGTGCCAGCCGTGACGCTGCCGCCCTGCGGCGTGGCGCCCGTGCCGGCGGGGCTGTCGTCGGAGCCGCAGGCGGCCAGCAGCGCAGTGGCGGCCACGGCGGCGGCTATGGCGGAAAGCCTGGGGACACCGGAGATCCGGGACGAAGCGATGACGGCACGCGCTCGCGTGGCGACGGTCGGACTGCTGGTCATTTGTGGCTCCCTTCTTTCTTGTTGTGCCTGGAGCCGGACATTGTCCCGAGCGCAAATGGCAGCAGAGTGACGCGCGCATTACGCCGCTGTGACGGCGGGCTCGGACCGGAGCGAACCATTCACGATGCCCAGTCCTGACAGAAAGTGTGATTGACGCCGCGTTATATACCGTCATATATTGCGCTTTTGGCAGGCGGCATTTGCTTGCCTGGCCTGCTATCCAACCGTCGCCACCACCATGCCCATGCAACTGCCCGCCACCTCGCTGCCTGCCCAGTCCCGCCTCCCCCGCGGCGCCCGCCGCACCGCCTCGCTGGCGGCCGGCCTGCTGCTGTCCGCCACGCTGGCGATGTCCGCGCCGGCCGCCTTTGGCGCCGACCTGGTGGTGTCCGCCGCGGCCAGCCTGACCAATGCCTTCAAGTCGCTCGCCGAATCCTACGAACGCGCCCACCCGCAGACCAAGGTGGTGCTCAATTTCGGCGCTTCCGACGTATTGATGCAGCAGATCGTCAATGGCGCGCCGGCCGATGTGTTTGCCTCGGCCGACCAGGACGCGATGAACAAGGCCGTGACCGAGCGCGTGGTGCAGCCCGCCTCGCGCCGCGATTTCGCCGCTAACCAGCTCGCGCTGATCCTGCCGGCGGACAGCAAGCTGGAAGTCGGCAAGCTGCAGGACCTGGGCCGCCCCGAATTCAAGCGGGTGGCTTTCGGCAACCCGGCATCGGTGCCGGTGGGCCGCTATACCAAGGGCGCGCTGGAAGCGGCGGGCGTGTGGGATGCCGTGTCGGCCAAGGGCGTGATGGCGCAGAACGTGCGCCAGAGCCTGGACTACGTGGCGCGCGGCGAGGTGGATGCCGGCTTCGTGTTCGCCACCGATGCGGCCATCATGCCGGAGAAGGTCAAGGTAGCGCTGCGGGTGGCGACGCGCCAGCCGGTGACCTATCCGATCGCCGTCACTGCGAATTCGAAGCAGCCAGCGGAAGCCGCGGCGTTCCTCAGCTATGTGCTGTCGCCGGAAGGCCAGGCGGTGCTCGCCAAGTATGGATTCCTCAAGCCTTGAGCCTTGAGCCTTGAGCCTTGAACCCTGAACCCTCGCGCGCCGCCGTCAACCCGAACTCACTGCACCGCCTGCCCGGCCTCGCCGGCGGGCGTCAATCCCGATGACCACCCTGGAAGCTGTCTGGGTACCGCTCTCGCTGTCGCTGAAGGTGGCAGGTTGGGCGACCGTGCTCAATGCCGTGCTCGGCGTGGGCGCGGCCTTTGCGCTGTCGCGCTGGCAATCGGCCGCGCGCGACGTGGTGGACGCCCTGCTGACGCTGCCGCTGGTGCTGCCGCCCACCGTGCTCGGCTACTACCTGCTGGTGCTGGTCGGGCGCCGTGGCATCTTCGGCGAATGGCTCGGCCGGCTCGGCATCGAACTGGTCTTTACCTGGCAAGGCGCGGTGGTGGCCTCCACCATCGTGGCGTTCCCGCTGGTGCTGAAGTCGGCGCGCGCCGCCTTCGAAGGCGTGGACGCCCAGCTTGAAGACGCCGCGCGCGTGCTCGGCACGCCGGAGGCCGGCATCTTCTTTCGCGTGACCTTGCCGCTGGCATCGCGCGGCATCATTGCCGGGGTGCTGCTGGCCTTCGCCCGCGCGCTGGGAGAATTCGGCGCGACGCTGATGGTGGCGGGCAACCTGCCCGGCCGCACGCAGACCTTGTCCGTTGCCATCTATGAGGCCGTGCAGGCCGGCGACGACAACACCGCCAACCTGCTGGTGCTGGTCACCTCTGTCACCTGCGTGGTGCTGCTGGTGGCTGCCGGCCGGCTGGTGCCGCCCACGCGCAAGGCGTTCCGGTAGATCCGCCATGACCATGCAAGTCACCGTACGCAAGCAGCTCGGTTCCGCAGACCGCCATTTCGCGCTGGATATCGCGTTTGACTCGGACAGCCGGCGCATCGCCCTGTTCGGGCCCTCCGGCGCCGGCAAGAGCCTGACGCTGCGGGCCATCGCCGGGTTGCTGACACCGGACAGCGGCCGCATCGTACTGAACGGCCGCACGTTGTTCGACAGCGAGGCACGCATCAATGTGCGCCCGCAGGAGCGGCGCGTGGCCTATCTGTTCCAGGACTACGCCCTGTTCCCGCATCTGACTGTCGAGCAGAACATCGCCTTCGGGCTGGCGCGCGGCTGGCGCAACCCGCGCCGCGGTGCCAGCCATCCGGAAGCCCGGCGCTGGATCGATGCCTTCGGCCTGCGCGCGATTACGGGCAACTACCCCGGCGAAATCTCCGGCGGCCAGAAGCAGCGTGCCGCGCTGGCGCGCGCGCTGGTGGCGCAGCCGGATATCGTGCTGCTGGATGAACCCTTCTCCGCGCTGGACCCGGCGCTGCGCGTGCGCATGCGCGCCGAGCTGCGCGCGCTGCAGGCCAACCTGGAAGTACCGATGCTGGTGATCTCGCACGACCCCGACGACGTGGAAGCGCTCGGCGACCACGTGCTGGAAGTGCGCGAAGGCCGGATCTTCGGTGCGGCCCCGGTCAAGGGGCATCCGCAGGTGTACGCGCCGGCTTCCGCGCACATCGTCTGAACGCGCCAGCGCGCGCGGCTAGTTCCCCGCGGCGGCCGCGCGCAGCAGATCCACGTAGGCCGTCTCGATCCATTGCCCTTGCGCGACGCCCAGCTTGCCCAGCAGCGCATGGGCCTCGGCCACGCCGGCTTCGGCGGGTTCCCCGTCCGCCAGCACCACCTCCAGCTCGAGAAAATCCCCCAGCCCCTCCACGCGGTCCAGATGCACCCGCGTGCGGCCCACCAGGAACAAGGTGCGGGCCTTGCGCACGCGCCCGTTCTCGCCCCAGGCCGCGGCCAGCGCCGCGCGCAGGGTGTCGGGCTCGGCGGCCGGCGAAATGATGTAGTGGCTCTCCTTCGGCCCGGCCTGGTCGGCACGCGCGTAGAAGATCAGCTGGCCCTCGCCGGCCGGGAAGGCTCGCAGCTTGAGCCGGCCGTTGGGACAGGCAAAAAAAGTATCGTCCTGCAGGATCAGCTCGGGGCCATGGTCGGCCAGCGGCGCCACCAGGGGCACCAGCGCGTCCAGGCTGGCGATATGCGCTTTGATCTCTATGTTTCTCGGCATGCGGTATTTCCGGTACTGACGCTGTATGCCGCTCAGGACAACAGCAGCCTGGCGGCGATCACCCACATGGTAATGCCGATGACAATCTCCAGCACGCGCCATGCGGATGGTCTGGCGAACACCGGCCGGAGCAAGGCCGCGCCATAGCCGAGCGCGAAGAAGAAGAGGAAGGAGGCCACCACGGCGCCCGCCGCGAAGGCTTGCGTGTGGCCCGCGAACTGGGTCGATACGGAACCGATCAGCATCACCGTGTCGAGGTAGACATGGGGATTGAGCCAGGTCAGCGCCAGGCATACCGCCAGCGTGGCGGCCAGCGGCCTGGGCTCGGCATCGCTGGGCGCGAGTACGCCGGACGTACGCCACGCCGTCCAGAAGCTGCGTGCGCCGTACCACAGCAGGAAAGCCGCGCCGCCGTAGCGCATGGCATCGCCCAGCCAGGGCAGCTTGCGCATCAGCACCGAAAACCCCGACACGCCCATCAGGATCAGCGCGGCATCGGACATGGCGCACACCAGGCAAACCCAGAACACATGCTCCCGGCGCAGGCCCTGGCGCAGCACGAAGGCATTCTGCGAGCCGATGGCAAGGATCAGCGACAGGCCGAGGCTAAAGCCCGCGATGGCGGCGTCCATGCTCAAGCCCTCGCAGCGGCCGCCAGGCCGGACATCGGCTGCGCCGGTTCCTCCGGGAACTGCGTGCATCCGCCAGCGCGGAAGAAGGCCGCCCGGGCGCCCTTGTGGCTGTTGTGGGCTACCGAGGGGGCATTCCACGGCAACCGGTTTGCTTCGTGCAGATTCCTGTGCATCGTTGGTTTGTTTATTGTGCTTTTGATGTTTCTGCTTTTATTGCGTTGGCTGCCTGCCCGTGGTCTTCACGCGGCGGCCCGGCTATCCTTGCGGGCATGCACACACCATCCTCAAGCCCGCAGATCCGGCGCGCCGGCCCGTCCGATGCCCAGGCCGTCGCCGCCATCCTCACCGAAACCTATCTCACCACGTGGCAGCCGCAGCTCACGCCCGAGGCGGCCATGCGCTTCGCCCAGTGCGACAAGATCGGCGATTATGTCCGTAGCCGGCTGGCAGAGTTCCACCTCGCCTGCGTGGACGGCACGGTGGCTGGCATGGTGGACTGGGAGAACGACTTCGTCTGGGCGCTGCATGTGTCGCCACGCTGGCAGGCACGCGGACTGGGCAGCACGTTGCTGGCGCACGCGGAAGCCGCGATGGCAGCGGCGGGTCATCGGCAGGCCAGGCTCGAGACGGATACCTTCAACGTGGGGAGCCGTGCCTTCTACCAGCGCCACGGCTATGCCGAGGTGGAATTCTACCCCGACGAAAGCTGGCACAGCGGCTTCACCACGGTACTGCTGAGCAAGCCGCTGGATCCCGCCTGACGCGCGCGGGGCTCAGCCCATGATGCCGAGAATCACGCTCGACGCCTTGAAGATGGCAAGCGCGCGGCTGCCATCGGACAGCCCCAGCGCGCTAACGCTCTCGTTGGTGACGACGGCCACCACGGTGCCGCCGCCGTCCAGTTCAAGCGCCACCTCGGCATTGACGGCGCCAGGCAGCACCCGGCTCACCGTGCCCGGCAACTGGTTGCGCGCCGACAGCCGCAGCGTGGGGTCGGGCAGCCCGAGCAGGACCGATGAAGCCTTGATCAGGGCAAAGGCCTCGATGCCGGGCGCGAGGCCCAGCGTCTCCACGCTCTCATGGGTGATGGTGGCAACCACCTGCTGGCCGCCCGCGAGCGCCAGCGTGACCTCGTCGTTGACGGCACCGCCGCGGATCGCCGCGACGGTGCCGAACAGCTTGTTGCGGGCACTCGTCCTGACCATGAAGCGCCGCATCAGGTGCAGGTCATCCTGCGCGGTCTCGCCGAGATGGCCAAGATGGGCGATAAAGCGCTGGTGCTCCTGCTCCAGCGCGCGGTAGGTGCGGATCAGGCTGGCGGCGCGCTCCGTGAGCACCGTGCCGCCACCGCCCTTGCCACCGGCTGCGCGCACCACCAGCGGTTCGCCGGCGCTGTTGTTCATCGCGTCGATGGCGTCCCAGGCGGCCTTGTAGCTCAGGCCGACCGCCTTGGCCGCCGCCGTGATCGAGCCATGCTCGCCGATCGCGGCCAGCAGGGCGATACGTTCGCGGCCACCCCAGTCCTGGGAGCCTGAGCGGAACCAGATCGCACCGTCGAGTTCGAGCATGCGGGAGAGCGCTACCCCGTAGGAGCGCAGCAGAGTGGCAGAAGCCGCTTATCTTAATGCAAAGGCCCGCGGGCGGCGCCAGGCGGCGTTCTGCGTCAGCCCTGGTGGGCGGGAATGTACCAGCGCATCATGCTGCCGGCGAAATACTGGCGATCAAGCTGGCGCAGCAGGCGCCACGCGGTAAAGGGATCGACATCCAGGTTGACCCAGGCCCACGGATGTTCCGGATCGCCCTCGCGCACCAGCTCCACGGACTTGACCGGCGCGTAGGGCGCCAGCTTGTCGCGCAGCATCTGTTCGGTCACATCGCGGTGGAGGCCCCGGATGAGTACCTTCATGTCTGGCTCCAGATATGAGGCAGCGCGCACGTGGCGGGCGGCACAGGCCTCCGTTGTTTAGCTCATTGTAGGCGGCCCGTGGCAGGTCGTGGCCAGCCCACGGGGCATTGTTCCGGCGGCGCCTCAGCCCATGATGTGCACGCCGCCGTCGACGTAGACCGTGTTGCCGGAAATCCGCCGCGCGTAGGGCGTGGCGAGGTAGGCGGTGGCAAAGCCCACATCCATGATGTCGACCAGCTCGCCCACCGGAGCCCGGCCCGCGGCGTCCGCCAGCAATTGCCCGAAATCCTTGAGGCCGGATGCCGCGCGGGTCTTGAGCGGCCCCGGCGAGATGGCGTGCACGCGAATGCCGCTCGAGCCCAGTTCGTGCGCCAGGTAGCGGCACGAAGCCTCGAGCGCGGCCTTGACCGGCCCCATCAGGTTGTAGTTGGGCACCACCCGGTTGGCGCCCTCGTAGCTCATCGCGAACAGGCTGCCGCCCGCGCTCATCAGCGGCGCCGCGCGCCGGGCCAGGCGCACGAAGGAATGGCAGGACACATCCATGGCGCGCGCGAAGCCGTCTGCGGACGAGTTCAGCAATCCGCCCTGCAGGTCGGCCTTGGGTGCGAAGGCGATCGAGTGCACCATCGCGTCAAGCCGGCCCCATTGCTGCGCGATGCGCTCGAACAGTGCCTGCTCCTGCGCGGCTACCTCCACGTCGAGCGGCATCAGGATCGTCGCGCCCACCGCTTCGGCAAGCGGCGCCACATGCGGATAGGCCTTGTCGTTGAGATAGGTGATCGCCAGTTCGGCGCCGAGTTCGCGAAAAGCCCGCGCGCAGCCCCACGCGATGGACTCGGCATTGGCCACGCCGACCACCAGCACGCGCGCGCCCAGCAATGGAGGATTGGGTACTTGCACCATGATGTCCCTCGCTCTCAGTCAATGCGCGCCACTGGCGCTGGCTTAACTTCCCTTTTTGCCGCCGCGCCGCGGCAAGGCCTTGACGGTTCTTGCCGGCCTGGCGGCGCCGGCCGCGCCGGCGCTTGCCTTGCGCGCGCGTGCCGCGGCTTCGGGCGATGCCGGCTTGCGCACCGCGCGCGGGGCCGCGGCTGCTGCCGGATTCGCCGGCGCAAGCGGCAAAGCCGGAGAAACCGGAGAAACAACGGGCGCCACGGCGGGCGCGGCCTCCGCCGCCTGCCGCAGCGTATGGTCGGTGCCCATCACGCTCGCCACCTCGCGATAGCGTGCCAGGCGCCCGCCATCGAGCGGTCCGGCTACGGTAAGGATGCGGTGGATCGCCATCATGATGCGATGGCGCTGCGTGCTGTCCGGCACCAGGAGCGGCAACGCGGCCACCGCGCGCCCGGCATCGAGGCCGACGATAAAGCTCTGCCGCCTGACCGCGGCCTTGACCGTGGCAATGTCCGGCTGCTGCTGCAGGTGCTCGCGCGCCATCTGCCGCATGAGATTGAACGGACGCTCCTCGATACTGGCGTTTTCGTCCGCCACATAGGCCAGGATGCGCATGAAGGCGTCCAGCGCAGTGCCCTGTTCAATCCCGGCTTCCGCCTCATGGATGCGCCGCGCGGCCAGTTCCTGCCGCAGCGCCGCACTCAGCGGCGGCGGGCCGCGCTTTTCGGCGCCCGGCGAGAAGCCGACCAGCGCGGACAGCCACGGCGACTGGTAGAGCGCTTCGAAGGTCTGCTCGTAAAGGGCATCGCGCTGGTCGCGCCAGGCGTCGAGCGTGCGCACGATGGTGTCGGAGACCGCACGCTCCAGTGTGACGAAGGGATTGTCCGGCGCCACCGGCTGCCGAGCCTCGCGCACCGCCGGGGCGAAGGCGGCGAGCCACGCCATCCACGGATTCGCGTCCGACGCCAGCGAGCGCTCGAGACGGGCCGGATGCATCTGCCGCATGGTGTATGCGCCCAGTTCGTTGGACATGGCCTGCACCGCCGGCGAGGCGAACGTGTCGTAGAGGCGCTGGTTGATCTCGGCCACGCGCCGCACCACCTCGAAGGGGCGCTCATCGTCGCGCCCATCGTCCAGCGCCAGGATATCGTCGATGGTACGGCGCTCGAAGCGCATCAGGTACCGCCCTTCGATCAGATCCAGGTGCGAGGTGCCGGGCGCGATGTCCTCGATGCGCGCTTCGTACAGGCCGGGCGGCAGCACATCGATCAGGTCGAGCGCGGAGAACAGCTCCGTGTGCTCGCGGTTGGCCACGCCGGCCGAGACGAAGATGCCCAGATGCCCGACCTTCTCGTGCAGGCAGTAGACGATGACCTGGTCGTTGGCGACGATCTCGTCGACGCTGGCGTAGAGATCGGGAATCCAGTTCAGCGCCTGCTGCGGCGGCGTGATGTTGTCTCCCCAGGAGGCAAAGACCACGATGGGCGAGCGCACATTGCGCAGGTCCACCGCGACGCTGCCGTCCGCGCTGCGCACCTCGCCGGCGGTGAGATGATTGCCGACGAACAGGTTCTGCACGATCCAGTCGATCTCGGCGCGGTTGAGCAGGAAGTGGCCGCCCCACCAGCGCTCGAACTCCAGGAAGCGCTCGCGCTCGGTATCGACCCGCGCATAGACGTCGTAGAGCTTTTTCCAGTAGGTGTTGGACGGATTGAGCTGCTCGAAATTCTGCACCAGCCACGCACCGTCGAAACGGCCGTTGCCCAGATCGGCGGTAAAGGACGACAGCCACGAGCCGCCCAGCAGGCCGCCGCTATAGCGCATCGGGTTGCGCCCGCGCACGCCGGACCAGTAGGCCAGCGGCGACCCCGCCAGCAGGATCGGCCCGACCAGGTCGGGCGCGGCGGCCGCGAGCATCATCAGTGCCCAGCCGCCCTGGCAGTTGCCGATCACGAACGGCTTGCCCTGCGCCAGCGGGTGGCGCTCGGCCACGGTGAGCAGGAACAGGGCCTCCGCGCGCGCCACGCATTCGATGGTCTGGCCGGGGCATGGCACGGGGAAGAAGGTGACAAAGTAGCAGGGATGGCCGCTGCGCAGCGCGATGCCGATCTCGCTGTCGATCTTGAAGCCGCCGATGCCGGGACCATGCCCGGCGCGCGGGTCGATCACCACGAAGGGCCGCCTGGTGTCGTCGGTGGCCATGCCTGGTGGCGGCAGGATGCGCAGCAAGGCGTAGTTGGCGGGCTGCTCCAGCGTGCGCCCGTCGATCACCACCTCGTGCTCGAAGACCAGCACCGGCGGCATGCCTTCGCGTTCGTGCTCGAAAGTCTGGTTGCCGCGCTCGCGCAGGATATCGAGCAACAGGATGGCGCGCTGCCAGGCATCGAGCGTGTAGGAAAACGCATCGGACAAGAGCGGCGGCATGTCGCTGGCTGACGGCAACTGGCCGGCGGCAGCGGTGCCGGGTTGGGTGGCGGGTACACGTGCGTTCACTCGGCTTCCCCTCTTCGGTGTGGCGTTGGAGGCAAGCAATTCCACACGGCGGCATGGAATTGCTGCCATGCAGCACGACGCAATCTACCAGTCCTCACCCAGCTTGACAACCCGCTGCATGGGCGGATCAGTAGTGCCATGACCCAACACAAGCCGCGGCGCAGCTGTCACCGTGCCGCCGGAAACATGGCCTATACTTGGCTTTGTTTTTGCGCGGCGCAGCATGTCCGCCGCGCCGCCGCACCGCAACCCGACGCACTGGAAAGCCGATGACCCAGACTCTCGACAAGTACGCCGTCCTGCTGTCCCGCTGCCAAGACCTGCCAGCCATTCCCACCGCGGTGGCGCATCCCTGCGACGCCTCGTCGCTCGGCGGCGCGCTGGAGGCCGCGCGCCTCGGCCTGATCGTGCCGCTGCTGGTCGGGCCCCAGGCCCGCATCCGCCAGGTAGCTGACGCCAACGCGCTGGACCTGGGCGACGCCGTGCTGATCGACGCGCCACACAGCCACGCCGCCGCCGCGCGCGCCGTCGCGGCAATACGCGCCGGCGAGGCGGAGCTGCTGATGAAGGGCAGCCTGCACACCGACGAACTGCTGCAGGAAGTCACCGCCGCGGCAACGGGGCTGCGGACCGGCCGCCGCCTCTCGCACGTGTTTGCGATGGACGTGCCGACCTATCACAAGCCGCTGTTCATCACCGATGCCGCGGTCAATATCTTTCCCACCCTCAACGACAAGGCCGATATCTGCCGCAACGCGATCGACCTGCTGCGCGTGCTGGACATCGAGCGGCCCAAGGTGGCGATCCTGTCGGCGGTGGAAACCGTGACCGACAAGATCCCCTCCACCATCGACGCCGCCGCGCTGTGCATGATGAGCCGGCGCGGCCAGATCGAAGGCGGCATCCTCGATGGCCCGCTGGCCTTCGACAACGCCATCAGCCGCGAAGCCGCCGTTACCAAGGGCATCGTCTCCGAGGTGGCGGGCGACCCCGACATCCTGCTGGTGCCCGATCTCGAAGCCGGCAATATGCTGGCCAAGCAGCTCACCTTCCTGGCCGGCGCCGAGGCGGCCGGCATCGTGCTTGGCGCGCGCGTGCCGATCATCCTCACCAGCCGCGCCGACACCGTGCGCGCGCGCATCGCCAGTTGCGCGATTGCCGTACTGCTGGCGCATGCGCGCCGCACCGTCAGGACGCCCGCGGCGATCTGAGCGTCCAACCATTCCTTTGCACAGGAGATGCCCGCGTGAGTGTCACCCACCCCACCATCCTGGTTGTCAACGCCGGCTCGTCGAGCGTCAAGGTCTCGGTCTATGCGGTACCCGAGGCGGCGCACGCCAGCACCGACATCAACCCGGTGCTCAGCGCGCACGGGCAGATCGAAGGCATCGGCGTCTCGCCCCGCCTGACCGCGAAGATGGCGGACGGCCGCGTGGTGGCCGACGAACGCTTCCCGGTGGACCAGGTCGCCGATCACGACGCGGCCTTCCGCCTGATCCGGCTGGTGCTCAGCATCGGCCTGCGCGACGCGCCGCCGGTGGCGATCGGCCATCGCGTGGTGCACGGCGGCGCGGATTTTTCCGCGGCGGTGAAGATCGATGACGAAGTGATCGGCAAGCTGGAAGCGCTGGTGCCGCTGGCGCCGCTGCATCAGCCGCACAACCTGACGGCGATCCGCGCGGTGCGCGCCGCCGCGCCGTCGCTGCTGCAGGTGGCCTGCTTCGACACCGCCTTCCACGCCGGGCACGATACGCTGGCGCAACTGCTGGCGCTGCCCTACGAATACTTCGAGCGCGGCATCCGACGCTACGGATTCCATGGCCTGTCCTACGAATACATCGCACGCCGCCTGCAGCAGGTAGCGCCCGACCTGGCCGCCGGCCGCGTGATCGTGGCGCACCTGGGCAACGGCGCCAGCCTGTGCGCCATGCGCGAGGGGCGCAGCGTGGAATCCACCATGGGCCTGACCGCGCTCGACGGCCTGCCGATGGGCACGCGCTGCGGCGCCATCGATGCCGGCGCCATCCTGTGGCTGTCGCAGCAAGGCATGAGCACCAAGGACATCGAGACCATGCTGTACCAGGAATCGGGGCTCAAGGGCTTGTCGGGCATCAGCAGCGATATGCGCGCACTGCTGGACAGCGACACGCCGCGCGCGCGCCTGGCCATCGATTTCTATGCGTACCGCGCGGCGCAGGAGATCGGCAAGCTCGCCACCACGCTGGGCGGCCTCGACGCGCTGGTGTTCACCGCCGGCATCGGCGCGAACTCACCGCCGGTGCGCGAGAAGATCTGCGCGCGGCTGGCGGACCTGTTCGGCATCGGCCTGGACGCCGGCGCGAACGGCGAGAACCGGCAGCGCATCAGCCGCGATAACAGCCGTGTGCCGGTGCTGGTGCTGCCCACCGACGAGGAGGGCATGATCGCGCTGAATACCGCGCGGATCATGAAGGAGCAAGGCGCGGGGACGTAGCGCCTCCGCGCCGGGAACGCGCTACGCCCGCACCAGGTAAGCCCGGCGCAACCGCTCCGCATCCACTTTGAGCACCTCGCCGAGGTACGCGTCGATGCCGCCGTATTCCTGCTCGATGGCCTGCATGGAAGCTTCCAGGTAAGACGCCTTCACCTCCAGCATCGGCCACATCACCGCGGGATCGACGCCGAACTGCGCCGCGCCGGCGCTCATCTTCTGGTTGAAGCCCTGGTTCCGGTGATTCGACTCCAGGTAGTTGGCCATGATGGTATCGCGCTCCACGCCCAGGCCCGCCAGCAACAACAGCGAGGCAAAGCCGGTGCGGTCCTTGCCCGCGGTGCAGTGGTACAGCAGGTTGCCGCCCTGCTCCGCGAGCTTCAGGAAACCGCCGAAGGCAGCCTGGTACTTGCGCGGGAAATCGCCGTAGACCTCCAGCATGAAGGCCTCCGTCTGCGCCGCGCTGCCTTCGCGCAGGCGCGGCATCAGTTCGGCCATCGACATGCTGCCTTCCAGCACCGGCGTGGCTACCCAGCGGAAGGCCTGGCCGAAGGGGCTCTCCGCGGCCGACTTTTCGCCGGGCGAACGGAAATCGATCACCGCGTCCAGTTGCAAGGCGCGCAGCCGCTCCATGTCGGCGGCGCTGGCCAGGCCCGGGTTGCCGCTGCGAAACAGCTTGCCGGCGCGCACGCGGTGGCCGTCCCGCGTGGGAAGACCGCCGAGATCGCGGATATTGACAACGTTTTCCAACACCAGCGGTGTGGTGCCGGGCACGCCGGCACCTAGTGATGGCGCGTCCGCCATGATGGCGTGGCGGCGCCACGCGAACAATCCCTGCATTGTTTCCCTGCCCTGTGGTTGGGTTGCGCGCGCCTCATCGCGCACGATAGGCCGGCACATGCCAGCGCGTATGGCAGCCAGCAATATAACGGCGATCGAGCATTGCCACCAGTTTCCACACGCTCATCGGGTCCACATCGTCCAGGTCCAGGTCGACCCAGGCCCAGGGATGTGAGCCATCGCCCTCACAGATCAGCTCGACGTCCTTGACGCTCACGTAAGCGGCCAGCGCTTCACGCAGCCGGGCTGCGTCGACTCCAGCACGTAGCCCTCTCACCAAAACCTTCATCATGTGCTCCATTTTTTTCAGATCACCGCGCGGGCGGGCGTTACGCCCGCGGGACACCGCCCGCCAGCCCTTGTACTGCAACGATCTGAAAGTAGGACCCCACCGCACACGGTAATTTCCCGGCGCGAGCTCCCTCCTTGATCCTGATCATGCGCGCCGTGATCCGGCCTCGACATACGCTGTTGGCCGGCACGATAATTTCCCCATGTCGAACGCTGCAACCCGGCCAAAAGCCGGCCTGCGCATCCGCCAGTCTTCACGGAAGACCGAACGAACGACGCCGCCATCAAGCCAGTCACCGGCTAGCATTCTTGCCCGCGCGTGACGTCCGCCATCCCGTGTTGAGCCAACGATCAACAAGACAACCCAAGGGAAAGCGATGACAGACTCTCGCACTCCGACCCAGACCGTCCCCTCCGCCCCCGGCGTGCCCACCACGCCGCAAGCCACGCCGAAGAAGCAGACACCATGGGGGCTCTACGCCGCCGCCGTGGTACTGATCGGCATCCTTGCCCTGCCGCTGCCCGCGGACCTGCCGGTGGCGGGCCATCGCATGCTGGCCATCCTCGCCTTCGCCATCGTGGTGTGGATCACCGAAGCGGTCTCCTACGAAGCCAGCGCCATCATGATCACGTCGCTGATGGCCGCGCTGATCGGCTTCGCGCCCACGGTGACGGACCCGTCCACGCAATACGGCACATCGCGCGCCCTCGGCATGGCGCTGGCCGGCTTCTCCAATACCGCGCTGGCGCTGGTTGCCGCCGCGCTGTTCATCTCGGCGGCCATGACCGTGACCGGACTCGACCGGCGCATCGCGCTGGTGACGCTGTCGGCCATTGGCACCAGCACGCGGCGCATCCTGATCGGCAGCATCGCGGTGACCATCCTGCTGTCGCTGGTGGTACCGAGCGCCACCGCGCGCAGCGCCTGCGTGGTGCCGATCATGATGGGCATCATCGCGGCCTTCGGGGTCGACAAGAAATCGAACATCGCCGCCGGCATCATGATCACGGTGGCCATGGCCACCAGCATCTGGAACGTCGGCATCCAGACCGCCGCCGCGCAGAACCTGCTGACGGTCGGCTTCATGGACAAGCTGCTGGGCGAGCGCATCACATGGCTGCAATGGCTGATCGCCGGCGCGCCGTGGGCCGTCGCGATGTCGGTGGTGCTGTATTTCCTGGTGCGCTTCCTGCTGCCTGCCGAGACCGAAGCCATCCCCGGCGGCAAGGAAGCCGTGCAAAAAGAACTAGCCGGGTTGGGCCCGATGACCGGCCCGCAGAAGCGGCTCGCCGCGGTGTCCATCGGGCTGCTCCTGTTCTGGGCCACGGAAGGCAAGCTGCATCAGTTCGACACCGCCACCGTCACCTTCGTCGGCCTGGTGATCCTGATGATGCCGCGCATCGGCGTGATGGACTGGAAGACCATGCAGCAGCGCACGCCGTGGGGCACGCTGATCGTGTTCGGCGTGGGCATCAGCCTGGGCACCGCGCTGCTCACCACCCAGGCCGGACAATGGCTGGGCAAGTTCGTGGTGACGCACTCCGGGCTCGCCACGCAGGGGCCGATCCTGGTGTTCGCGATCCTTGCCGCCTTCCTGATCCTGATCCACCTGGGCTTTGCCAGCGCCACCGCGCTCACCGCCGCGCTGCTGCCGATCCTGATCTCGGTGCTGCAGACGCTGCCAGGCGATATCAACAAGATCGGGCTGACAATGCTGCTCGGCTTCACCGTGAGCTTCGGCTTTATCCTCCCGATCAACGCGCCGCAGAACATGGTGTGCCTGGGCACGGACACCTTCAACGGCAAGCAATTCGCCAGGGTCGGCATTCCCGTCACGCTGATCGGCTACGCCATGATGCTGCTGTTCGCCGCCACCTACTGGCGCTGGCTGGGCTGGATCTGAAGGGACGGGACGCATGACGAAAATCACACTGCAATCCGCCCTCCAGCTGGCCCGCGACCTGCTGGCGGCGCAAGGCGTGCCGGCCGATATCGCCGACGACGTGGCCGAACACCTGGTCGAAGCCGACCGCTGCGGCTATACCAGCCACGGCCTGTCGATCCTGCCCAATTACCGGCGCTCGCTCGCTGGCGGCAACGTCAACCCCGCCGGCCGCGCCGAATGCGTGCTCGACCGTGGCAGCCTGCTGGTGTTCGACGGCAACGGCGGCTTCGGCCAGCACGTGGGCAAGACCGTCATCGAGACCGCGATCGAACGGGTGCGCCAGCACGGCCACTGCATCGTCACGCTGCGCCGTTCGCACCATCTCGGCCGCATGGGCCACTTCGGCGAGATGGTGGCGAAGGAACGCTTCGTGCTGCTGAGCTTCACCAACGTGATCAACCGCGCGCCGGCGGTAGCGCCCTATGGCGGCCGCGCCGCGCGGCTGACCACCAACCCGCTGTGCTTCGCCGGCCCCATGCCCAACGGCCGCCCGCCGCTGGTGGTGGATATCGCCACCAGCGCGATCGCCATCAACAAGGCGCGCGTGCTGGCGGAGAAGGGCGAGCCCGCGCCGGAAAACAGCATCATCGATGGCGACGGCAACCCCACTACCGATGCCTCCACCATGTTCGGCGAGCATCCGGGCGCGCTGCTGCCCTTTGGCGGGCACAAGGGCTATGCGCTGGGCGTGGTGGCCGAGCTGCTCGCTGGCGTACTCTCCGGCGGCGGCACCATCCAGCCGGAAAACCCGCGCGGCGGCGTAGCCACCAACAATATGTTCGCGGTGCTGATGAATCCGGAACTGGACCTGGGGCTGAGCTGGCAGAGCGCCGAGGTGGAGGCATTCGTCAATTACCTGCACGACACGCCACCCGCTCCCGGCTTCGGCGGCGTGCAATATCCCGGCGAGTTCGAAGCCGCCAACCGGGCGCTCACCACCACGCACCTGGAGGTCAACCCGGCGATCTGGCGCAACCTGGAGACGCTGGCGAAGGAACTGGGCGTGACGCTGCCGGCGGGCTGAGCCCGGCACCGGGCTGGTGCCGGGCCGGTGCTGGCACAATACTGCCCATGGAACGTCTCTGGTCGAATCTTCTCAAGCTGGTGCTGCTGCTGACACTGGGCACAGCCCTGCTCGGCACGCTCGCCGTGCTCGTCGCTCAGCGCCAGCTGCCCACGCTGGACGCGCTAACCGCTTTCCGCCAGTCGCCGGGCTACGTGCCCATCGGCGAGATACCGCCCAAGCTTACGCAGGCGGTGGTGGCCATCGAGGACGAGCGTTTCTACCTGCATGACGGCATCGACTATGTCGGTGTGATACGCGCTGGCGTGGCCAACTTGTCGGATGAACTTTCGCAGGGCGCTTCCACGATCACCATGCAGGTGGCGCGCAATTTCTTTCTCTCGCGGGAGAAGACCTACACGCGCAAGCTGTACGAGGTGCTGCTGGCCTATCGCATCGAGCATGCCTTGAGCAAGGACGAGATCCTCGAGGTCTATATGAACAAGGTGTACCTTGGGCAGGGAGCTTATGGTTTTGCCGAGGCGGCCGAGACTTACTTTGGCAAGCCGGTGGCGGAGCTGACGCTGGCCGAATGCGCGATGCTGGCCGGGTTGCCCAAGGCGCCTTCGGCGAATAATCCGGTGGTGAATCCCCGGCGGGCGCGGCAGCGGCAGGCTTATATCTTGTTGCGGATGATGGAGTTGGGGAGGATTGGGAGAGGGGAATATGATGCGGCGTTGTTGGAGCCGTTGAGGTTGAAGTAGGTGATGGATTGGTGTTTTTGGTTGGGGCTGTGTATGACATCGCCCTGCGGGGGTGGTCGCTGTTTGTTTGAGCGGGGTTGGTTTTTGCACCCAACAGCCGTATGACATTGCCCTGCTGGGGTGGTCGCTGTTTGTTTGAGCGGGGTTGGTTTTTGCACCCAACAGCCGTATGACATTGCCCTGCTGGGGTGGTCGCTGTTTTTTTGAGCGGCGATGGTTTTTGCACCCAAAGGAATACGACATCCCCCTGCGAGGGACGCCGGTCACTCTTCTTTGCTTCGGCAAAGAAGACTAACGAGAAGAAAGCCGACCCTGCCGGGGGCAGAGCAATAAGGCTTTCGAATGTCGATGATTTCGTCGTACGGCCCGGAGTGCCGGCGGGCTTCTGCCGGTACCGGCTTGACTGGCCACGAACCTGCCAGCTTCCGGGATGCGTGGTGAGGCCCCCGGTAGCAGACATCACTTGCTTCAAGCCGTCTGTCGCTCGCGGAGTGGCCGGCCACGAAGTTGCAGGCGCACCGGTTCCGTCGTGGGCGCGGTGGCACCGGGTTGATATGCCCGAGACCTTGACCACCGCGCCCGCCCCACCACGAAACCATTGGCGGGCGATGTGTCGTGGTGCTTCGTGCCGGTACCGGCAGATTGGCGAATGGGCAACGGTTCCGCTACCAGGGGCCGTACTACGCATCCCGGAAATTGGCGGCGTCGTGGCCTTTCAAACCGGTACCGGCAGATGCCAGCAGAACTGTGACCGTACGACGAAACCAGTCCCCCTAGCGCCCGCGATTGCTCTGCCTGCTGGGGTGGTCGCCGTTTGTTTGAGCGGTGTTGGTTTTTGCACCCAAAAGAATACGACATCCCCCTGCGGGGGACGCCGGTCACTCTTCTTTGCTTCGGCAAAGAAGACTAACGAGAAGAAAGCCGACCCTGCCGGGGGCAGAGCAATAAGGCTCTCGAATGTCGATGATTTCGTCGTACGGCCCCGAGTTCCGGCGGGCCTCTGCCGGTACCGGCTTGAAGGGCCACGAACCCGCCAGCTTCCGGGATGCGTGGTACGGCCCCCGGTAGCAGACATCACTTGCTTCGAGCCATCTGTCGCTCGCGAAGTGGCCGGCCACGAAGTTGCAGGCGCACCGGTTCCGTCGTGGGCGCGGTGGCACCGGGTGATATGCCCGAGGCCTTGACCACCGCGCCCGCCCCACCACGAAACCATCACGATGTGATGTGTCGTGACGCTCCGCGCCGGTAACGGCAGATGGGTGAGTGGGCAAGGGTTCCGCTACCGGGGGCCGTACCACGCATCCCGGAAATTGGCAGCGTCGTGGCCCTTCAAACCGGTACCGGCAGAGGCCAGCAGAACTGTGGCCGTACGACGAAACCAGCGCCCCTAGCACCCGCGATTGCTCTGCCCCCGGCAGGGTCGGCTTTCTTCTCGTTAGTCTTCTTTGCCGAAGCAAAGAAGAGTGACCGGCGTCCCCCGCAGGGGGATGTCGTATTCCTTTGGGTCCAAAAACCAACACCGCTCAAACAAACAGCGACCACCCCCCCCCAGCAACCACCCCCCATCACTCCAACACCCCCCGATGCCGAGTCACCGCCAGCAGGACAATCTCATCCATCCCGGCGTCTCCACCACTGTCCATCCGCGCCAGCAGCGCACGCCGCATACGCGGCTCCCAGAAACGCTTGATATGGCCTGCGATATCCGCCACCGCTTCCTCGCGGTCCGGCATGGCCTCGAAGAATGTGCCGATCTGGTTCGCCATCTTGACAAGGTTGTCCGAGTTCATGCCTGTTCCGTCCTACTGTGCAAACGTTGGGGGTGAGAGTAGACCACGTGGCGGCCGGCACGCACAAAGCCAGCCAGCGTAACGCCGGCATCGAGCGCCAGACGCACCGCCAGCGCGGTCGGCCCTGAGACGGCAGCTAGCACGCCAACGCCGGCACTGGCGGTCTTCAGCACCATCTCGTAACTGGCACGGCTGGTGACCAGCACGGCGCCGCGCGAGCGGTCCTCGCCGGTGCGTGCGAGCGCGCCGATCAGTTTATCAAGCGCGTTGTGGCGGCCCACGTCTTCGCGGACCAATGCTACCTGGCCGTCAGCGCGCAACCAGGCGGCGGCGTGCGTGGAGCCGGTATGGCGCAGCAGCTCCTGGCGCGTCTGCAACTGCCTGAACGCGGCGTACAGCACCGCATCGCTGAAACTCGCCTTGCTGCTGACCGGCGCCGGCGCGCGCATGACTTCCTGCAGCGATTCCGTGCCGCACAGCCCGCAGCCGGTGCGGCCCGCCATGGCGCGGCGCCGATCCTTGAGCGCGGCGAAGGCTTCCGCCGCGATGCGCAACTGCACCGCGATACCCTCGGGACGGACCTCGGTCTCAATCTCATAAACGTCGCGCGGGCTTGCCACCAGCCCTTCGCTCAGGCTGAAGCCCAACGCGAAGTCTTCGAGATCGGCCGGCGAGGCCAGCATGACCGCATGCGAGATGCCGTTGTACTCGAGCGCGACCGGCACCTCCTCGGCGATCTCGTCGTCCTCCAGCGCCAGCTCGCCCAGGCGGCAGCGATTGACGGCGAAGGTGCTGTGCGTAGGCGGCTCGGCATCGCTGAAAGGCGCCACCGCATCGGGCCTGGCCGCGGCGAGTTCGCAGAGCGTCATGCCGAACCCGCCTCGGCGCTGGCCGCCTGGAGCAACTGCATCTGCTGCTCGTGGAAGTCGCGGTACTGCCGCTGCCATTCGGATGGCTGCGCCACCGGCATCACCTGCACCGCGGTGACCTTGTACTCGGGGCAGTTTGTGGCCCAGTCCGAGTTGTCGGTGGTGATCACGTTGGCGCCGGACTCGGGGAAGTGGAAGGTGGTATAGACCACGCCCGGCTGCATGCGCTCGCTGACGATGGCGCGCAGCACCGTTTCGCCCGCGCGGCTTTGCACGCCAACCCAGTCCCCGTCCTTGATGCCGCGTTCCTCGGCGTCGTGCGGATGGATCTCCAGCCGGTCTTCGTCGTGCCACATCACGTTGTCGGTGCGCCGCGTCTGCGCGCCCACGTTGTACTGCGACAGGATGCGGCCCGTGGTGAGGATCAGCGGGAACTTGCGATTCACCCGCTCGGCGGTGGGCACATAGCGCGTGATGATGAACTTGCCCTTGCCGCGCACGAATGCGTCGATATGCATGGTGGGCGTGCCCTCGGGCGCAGCATCGTTGCACGGCCACTGGATACTGCCGAGTTCCTCCAGACGCTGGTAGCTGACGCCACTGAAGGTGGGGGTCAGCCGCGCGATCTCGTCCATGATCTCGGACGGATGCTTGTAGTCCATCGAATAGCCCAGCGCGTTGGACAGCAGCACGGTGGCTTCCCAGTCGGCATAGCGCGCCTTGGGCGGCATCACTTTGCGCACGCGCGAGATGCGGCGTTCGGCGTTGGTGAAGGTGCCGTCCTTTTCCAGGAAGGACGAGCCCGGCAGGAACACGTGCGCGTACTTGGCGGTCTCGTTGAGGAAGATGTCCTGCACCACGATGCATTCCATCGACGACAGCGCGGCTGCCACGTGCTGCGTATTCGGGTCGGACTGCACGATGTCCTCGCCCTGGCAGTACAGGCCCATGAAGCTGCCCGACAGCGCGGCCTCGAACATGTTGGGAATGCGCAGGCCCGGCTCCGGGCTGATCTCCACATTCCAGGCGGACTCGAACAGGCCGCGCGTGGTGGAGTCCGATACATGGCGGTAGCCCGGCAGCTCGTGCGGGAAGGAGCCGATATCGCAGGAGCCCTGCACATTGTTCTGGCCGCGCAGCGGATTCACGCCCACGCCTTCGCGGCCGATATTGCCGGTGCACATGGCCAGGTTGGCGATGCCCATCACGGTGGTGGAACCCTGCGCGTGTTCGGTCACGCCCAGGCCGTAATAGATCGCGGCGTTGCCGCCGGTGGCATACAGGCGCGCCGCGCCGCGCAGTTGTTCGGCGGGGATGCCTGTAATTCCGGCCATGGCTTCCGGCGAGTTCTCCGGCAGCATGACGAAATCGCGCCATTGCTGGAAGGCACGGTCCTCGCAACGCTCGGCGATAAACGATTCGGCCATCAGGCCTTCGCTCACGATCACGTGCGCCATCGAGGTCACCACCGCCACATTGGTGCCTGGACGCAGTTGCAGGTGGAAATCGGCGCGCACGTGCGGCGAATCGACCAGGTCGATGCGGCGCGGATCGATCACGATCAGCCTGGCGCCGGCGCGCAGGCGCTTTTTCATGCGCGA
>Ga0255338_1000943_pt1 | contig 66777 bp, 67 predicted proteins | sample MeOH1_35cm_T4_19_FD_203715 | JGI IMG/M metagenome (GOLD analysis project Ga0255338, IMG submission 203715) | Sandy soil microbial communities from University of British Columbia, Vancouver, Canada - MeOH1_35cm_T4_195 | ecosystem: Engineered > Artificial ecosystem > Sand microcosm > Unclassified ... | reverse complement strand
CGGCGCTCCGCTGCGCGGAAACCCAAGCCCAAGGAGTTCAGCCATGTATCATCAGCTTGCCACCCGGTTCGGCCGCAACGCCCATCAGATCAGCGGCCGGGAGCCGCTCGACAACGAGGCGCTGTATCGCCACGTCCCTTCCATCTTTGCCCGTGAGGCGCACGACAGCCGCTCTGAGCGCTACGTCTATGTTCCGACCATCGACATCGTGGAGGGACTGCGCCGGGAAGGATGGTTCCCGTTCTTCGCCGTTCAGTCGGTTCCCCGCGACGGTTCGCGCCACGGCCACGCCAAGCACATGCTGCGCCTGCGCCGGGATGATGGTATCGGCAAGCCCGAGGCCGCCGAAGTTATCATCGTCAACAGCCATGATGGGACCAGTGCCTATCAGATGTTCGCCGGGATGCTGCGTTTCGTTTGCACCAACAGCATGATTGCGGGCGAGCGGTTCGAGGAAGTCCGCGTGCCGCACAAGGGCAATATCGAGCATGATATTATCGAGGGCGTCTATACCGTAGCGGAGGACTTCCCCCTGCTGATCGACGCCAGCGAGTCGATGAAGGCTATCCAGCTTTCTCCGGACGAGCAGCGCTTGCTTGGCGAGGTGAGCCTTGTTGCCCGCTACGGCGACGACGAAAGCCCGATTCGGCCCGAGCAGATCATCGAGCCGCGCCGCCGCGAGGATGCAGACCGCAGCCTTTGGACCACCTTCAACGTCATTCAGGAGAATGTCGTTCGGGGCGGATTGCAGGGCCGCAAGCGCAATGCCCAAGGTCGTATTCGCCGCGCGCAAACGCGCGCCATCAACGGCATCGACCAGAACGTGACGCTCAACCGTGCGCTATGGACGCTCGCCGAGGGGATGCAGCGCTTGAAGGTGGCGTGAGCCGCCGCCGCAGGGCCGAACTTCCGGCCCTGCGGCCCTGCTGACGCTACTCTGAACGCTACCGGCCCGCCCGGATCGGCGGCGGCCGCGCGTCCCAAGGTCCGCGCGGCCGCCGCTAAATTTGCGCTCGCCGGGCCGACGCCCGGCTCGCGATCAGGAATGGTGAAAGTCAGTCCGGCTCGGTTTCATCGGGATAAACGACAAGATCAACAGGCGCGACGCCAAGTGCCGAGGCCAAATGGAACAGAGTGACGACGGTCGGATTGCGGCGGCCTCGCTCCAGGTCGCTGACATATTGCTGCGTGAATCCCGACGTCTCGGCGAAACGCTCTTGGGTGAAGCCCTTCTCCTTTCTCAGCCTGGCGAAGTTCATCCCTACGAGGCGGCGCATGTCCATGCGCGCGAGGCTGGACGATACACCCGAGGCGGTTTATCCCATATAAGGTGTATCGACCGAGACACCGTTGTCCGTCGCTGCCCAAAGTGCATGGAACGATGCAGGTCTTGCGCATGAATAGCGCTCGGATTTGAGCTAGGCTGGTTAACGAAACAGGACTCGCGCGTCATGAGCAACAAGCATTTCGAGGACCGCGCGCCGGACGTATCGCAGCTCACCGCCTATGACGAAAGCCATCTTGTTGACTATTTGCGCTTGCTCGACGCGGACGAGGCGGGCGCTGACTGGCGCCAAGTCGCCACGTCGATCTTCGGCGTCGATGCGACCGCCGAGCCGCATAGGGCGAGGGCGATGCACGCCAGCCATCTCGCCCGCGCGCGCTGGATGACGGAGGTCGGCTACGCCCATTTGCTCGGCGTGACGAGCCGCTAAATCTTTAATTTTTGGTCCGTTTTGGAGCAACTGGATCGCGACCGCCGCCGCGTTGTTGGCATGGTTGTGCGCAACCTTCGCGCTATCGCACAAAGCTGGCTGTTACATGGTCGCATCCTCTCTAACTCGCGCGAAGCGCGGCCAGGAGGATGCAATGCCAACGCCGCATAGCCGGCGCTCACGACGCGACGGCAATCTGCGTGAAGCGATCGGACGCGCCGACATAGCCGCCGAATTTCTACGCCGAAATCGCACCTATCGCGCCGAACACGCGCAGATGCAGCAGCGCATCGCGGACGGCGCCGTCGCGAAGAACGCCGCCGAGGCGGCGTTCGCGCGGCGCTGGGGGTTGTCCTTTCGCGACGGCGCCGGATGACCTCTCAGAGCCGGTCCCCTGGCGCCCGGAACTGACCGCCGTCACGGTCATCCTCGACGCAGCGCCGGAAGGATTCGACAGCGCTTCGCCGGTCGATCCTCGCGCACTCGGCGCGCTGCTCGCCGACCTAGCCGGCATCGACGGACGCCATGTCATCGTCGCCGACGCGGCGGGTGAGCATCGGCTGTGGCTGCGCGATCCGCAGCCCGGCCGGCCGCTCGCTGCCGTCATCCCGCTCGACAAGGATTTTGTCACCCGCATCGCCAGCTTGCTGCGCTTCCATCGCCGCCTGCTCGGCCGCGCCGCCGGGCCGCTGCCGCGCGGCTGGCCGCTGACCGCCTATCGGCTCGCCCGGCTCGACCTGATGCTCCGCGCGCTCGACCTGCGCGACGGCGGCGCGACCTATCGCGAGATCGCGGTGGCGCTCGGGCGCGACGAGGCGGCGCGGCTGTCCGCGAGCGATTGGAAGATGTCCGCCGCGCGGTCGTTCGTCGTCCGGCTGGTCCGCGACGGCATCGCCATGATGAACGGCGACTACCGCAAGCTGCTCCGCATCCGCTGATCCGCTCCCCGCTGCCACCCCGCGCGCGGGGGGTGGGGGGCACATCCGTGCAGCCGCACATCTTCATACCCCACCCGGCCGCCTCCCTTCTGACAATTACGCCTCCTGCCGCCACCGCCCGCAGGAGCCGTCACTTGTCCGATACGCCCACCAACCTGCCGCCCCGCTTCCTCCGCACGCCGGAAGCCGCCCGCTTCCTTGGCCTCTCCGGCCGCACCCTGGAGAAGCACCGCTATTTCGGGACCGGGCCGGCCTACCGCCGGATCGGCGGGCGGGTGGTCTATTCGGTAGATGACCTGCGCGCCTGGGCCGACATCGGCATCAAGCATTCGACCTCCGATCCGGGGCAGGACGACCTCATGCCGCGCGCGGATTCGGCCATCGCGCGGAGCCGGCGATGACCGTCCCGCCGTCACCCATGCGCCACCGCCAGCCATCCGATGACGGCATGATCCGCGTCGAACTGACGTGGATCGAGAAGCGGATCGAGCACTGGATCAGGTTCGGCCGCATCGCCGTGGACGAGATCGTCGATCGCCGCCGTCGTATCGTCCGCTTCCGGCCCGGCGCCATTTTCGCGTTCGTCCGCTGGACGGCGAACGACTACGGCACAGTCAGCTCCCGCATCGACATCGTGCGGGCGGTCCGTGCCGGCGAGCCATTCACGACGCTGCCGTTCGTGGGGCCGGGCGGCGACATCCTGCTCAAGATCGAGGGCTGGCCCAAGGTTAGCCAAGTGCTCGCGGCGATCGACGCGACCGAGGCGGCCGGCGTCGATCCGTGCGACGCCGCGCCGGATCATTGGCGACATGTCGCCAACCGCATCGCCGCCGGACATCAGCCGCGCCCCTACACGCTGGAGCGTCATCGCGCCTGGCTCAAGCGCCGGGAGATCGAAGGATGACGCGCCGGGGCTGGACCATCGCGACGGCTTCCGCCGCGTCACTGTTCGCCGTGTCGTTCACCGTCGTCGCGGTGCTCGACCCGCTGCCGCGCGTTATCTGGAACGCCAGCGCGAGCGCGCCGCTCGGCCTCTACCGCATCGAGCCCGACCGCGATCCCGCCATCGGCGCGCTGGTCGCCGTGACGCCGCCCGCGCCGCTGGCGCGGTGGCTGGCCGAGCGCGGCTATCTCGGCGAACGCGTGCCGCTGTTGAAGCATGTCGCGGCTAAGGCCGGGCAGCGCGTGTGCCGGATCGGCGCCGTGGTGAGCGTCGATGCACGGCCCGTCGTCGTCGCCTTGGGGCGTGATGGACGAGGCCGGTCGCTGCCTGTCTGGCAGGGCTGCCGCACGCTGCGCGCCGGCGAGGTGCTGATGCTCAATCCCGATCACGCCGACAGCATGGACGGCCGCTATTTCGGGCCGCTGCCGGCCTCGACCGTGCTCGGTCGCGCCGTGCCCGTGCTGACCCGCGACACCCCGAACGCGCCGCTCGCGTGGCGCTGAACCCGCTTGTCCCTGCCAACCCAAAGGAGAGTCCCATGCAGATCGGCAGCTTTTTCCGCACCGCCAGCGGCTACGAAGGCATCATCGAGACGGCGACGCTCGACATCCGTATCTCGATCGTTCCGGCCGAGCCGAGCGACGCCGACAAGGCGCCGGACTGGCGGGTCCATCGCGGCGATAGCGGCGAAGGCCCGGAGATCGGCGCAGGCTGGAACGAGACTGGCGAACGCGCCGGCGATTACGTCTCGCTGCGCATCGACGATCCCGCCTTCGCGCAGCCGATCCGCGCCGCCCTGTTCCAGAGCACGGGCGACAAGTCGGCCTGGTCGCTGCGCTGGAACCGCCAGCCAAAGTCGCGCGAGCAGGACTGATCCGGTGCGCTTGTCCATCATCCCTTTGTTCGCGGGAAAGCCGTCTCATCCCTCCGTCCCGCTCGGTCGCAGGCCGGCCGGGGCGCGCAGCGAAGGTCAAGGGCGGCCGCAGGCCGGCGCAGCGCGCGCACCCTTGAGCGTAGCGAGCACGCTGGCAGGCTGGCGGCGGAGTGGAGTCGGATCGGCGTTGGCGTTGGCCGTCGCGCTGCTGTCCGGCGGGGCTGCGCCGGTCGCGGCGACGGCGCAGGATTTGCCGGCCGCGCGATCGGCGGCGGTTCATCCCTACGCCGGCCACGTCGCCGATGCCGCGCGGCGGTTCGGCATCCCCGAGGCATGGATATGGGCGGTGATGCGCGTCGAGAGCGGCGGCAACTCGCGCGCCGTGTCGCGCGCGGGTGCGATGGGATTGATGCAGATCATGCCCGCGACCTGGGCCGATCTTCGCATCCGGCATGGCCTTGGCGCTGACCCCTTCGACGTGCGCGACAACATTATGGCGGGCGCGGCCTATATGCGCGCGATGCACGACCGCTACGGCAACGCGAGCGCGATGCTGGCGGCCTATAATGCCGGGCCGGGCCGCTACGACGATTATCTGTCGCGCGGCCGTCCGCTGCCGCCCGAGACGGTCGGCTACCTCGCCCAGCTCGCGCCCATCGCAGGCACGCCGGGCACGCCTGAAGTCGCGGTGTCTGCGCCGCCCGACCCTTTCGCATGGCGGCGTGCCGCGCTGTTCATCCGCACCGCAAGCGCCTCGCCCGAAACCGTTTCCGTGCAGTCAGACGGCGAGGAGCCCGCGTCGGAGCTGCCAGCCGATGGACCGACATCCGGTGACGTTCGCTCCGCAGGTTCGCCTTCGAACGAGCCGGGGGACACGCTGTTCGTGCCCCGCGCCCGCGCGGGCCGACCGCAATGATTTGCGTATCATCCCCATCATCCGTCCCGAGCAGGAAAGTGGCTGGGGAGGGAGAAAACGGCAGGGACAGACGAGGGCAAGATATAAGCCGCACCCCGTTTCGCCGAAAAGCCAAGGCTTTTCCGTGGCTTCACGCGGGGCGTCGGTCGGCGCGCGTGCCGCGCGGAAGGGAAAAGCAAGCAAAATCAACGTCTCGAATGGCACCACGGGCCATTCACGGCCGAAAGCGGTCCGGCCGTGAGTGAGGACAACGAGTTTCGCATCCGGCCCGGCAAGGCCAAGCGCGGCAAGGCGCAAGGCCGCAACGCCCGTGGCCTGGTGGCCGAGGTGCTGCGCGTCGCGGCGATCCACAGCGGCGGCCGGCGCACCGGGGGCAGCCCGCGCCGAGGTGGCCAATCCAGTTTCGGCCGGGGACGCACCGCGTTTGCCCGCAGCCGGCTATTCGGTTCGGGCCGCCGAGTGATGGTGAAGGCGCTACCCGTGAGCCATCGCATTCGCGGCGGCCGGCGCATGGCGCCACTGTCCGCGCACGTCGCCTATTTGAAGCGCGAAGGCGTCACCCGCGACGGTTCGCCGACGCGCATGTTCGACGCGGCCGGAGACAATGCCGACGATCGCGCCTTCACCGAGCGGTGCAAGGATGACCGGCATCATTTCCGCATCATCGTCTCGCCGGAGGACGCGGCCGAGCTGACCGACTTGCGCGAATACACCCGCGATCTCGTGCGGCAGATGGAAACGGACCTGGGGACGCGGCTCGATTGGGTCGCGGTCGATCATTGGAACACCGACAACCCGCACGTTCATATGCTCGTGCGCGGTGTCACCGACACCGGCGCCGATCTCGTCATGGCGCGGGACTATATCAGCCACAACCTGCGCTCTCACGCCGAGGAACTGGCGCATGCCGAACTTGGGCCGAAGCCTGAGCATGAAGTGCAGCGCGCGCTCGACCGCGAAGTGACTGCCGAGCGCTGGACGCAGCTCGATACAGAGATCCAGCGCACCGCCGACGAGCTGGGCGTTATCGACCTGCGTCCCGAGCGGCCCGGCCCGGACGACCCGCGCCTGCGCCGGCTGATGGTCGGCCGGTTGCAACACCTTGAGACGATGGGGCTCGCCGCCGAGGGCGAGCCAGGCCAATGGGCGGTCGCCGAGGGAGCGCAGACGAAGTTGCGCGAGCTGTCCGCGCGCGGCGACATCATCCGCACCATCGGCCAGGCGCTTAAGGATCAGGGGCAGGATCGGCCGCTCGACAGCTATGCCGTCGTGAACGGCGCGCCGGAGAAGCCTATCGCCGGCCGGCTCATCGACAAGGGATTGCACGATGAGCTGACCGGCGCCGCCTATGCCGTGATCGACGGCACGGACGGTCGCACGCATCATGTCCGCTTGCCCGGCATCGAGGCGCTGGAGCACAGCCCCAAGCTCGGGGGCATCGTCGAGTTGCGTGCGGTCGGACGGGGCGGCGCGGACAAGCCGACGCTGATTTTGGCGACGCGATCGGACCTAGACCTCGCCGCGCAAATCAAGGCGCCCGGCGCGACCTGGCTAGACCATCGGCTGATCGAGCGCGGCGCCGGCGTCGCGGACAGCGGGTTCGGCGGCGAGGTGCGCCGGGCGATGGACGCCCGCACCGATCATCTTGTCCGCGAAGGATTGGCCCGGCGCTACGGCGAGCGCGCAGTGTTCGAGCGCGGTCTGATCGACACGCTGCGACGGCGCGAGCTGGACTCGGTTGGCGCGAAGATCGCGGTCGAGACCGGGCTGGCCTATCGGCCGACGCAGGCCGGCGAGAAGGTCGCCGGCATCGTCCGCCAGCGACTCGCGCTCGCGTCCGGCCGCTTCGCCATGATCGACGACGGTCTCGGCTTCCGCCTCGTGCCCTGGGCCAGCGCCCTCGAACAGCAACTCCGCCGCCAAGCATCCGGCGTCATCCGCGACGGCGGCGGGCTCGACCTGATGATGGGCCGCAAGCGCGGCCTCGGCCTCTAGCCAGCGCAAGGAGACAAGCATGTCCGCGACGAAAATCCTATGGGGCCAAGTCATCACCGTGTTCCTGATAGTGCTCGCCGGCGTATGGGGCGCGACGCAGTGGACCGCCGCCGCGCTCGCCTATCAGCCCGAGCTTGGGCCGCCGTGGTTCGTCGCCTTTGGCTGGCGCATCTATCCCCCGCCGGCCTTCTTCTGGTGGTGGTTCAGCTTCGACGCCTATGCGCCCGACATCTTCAAGATCGGCGCGTTCATCGCCGCCTCGGGCGGGTTCGTATCGATCGCCGTCGCCATCGGCATGTCGGTGTGGCGCGCCCGCGAGTTGAGGAACGCCGAAACCTATGGCTCGGCGCGCTGGGCGAGCGAGAAGGAAGTCCGCGCCGCCGGGCTGCTCGGGGCCGATGGCGTTGTGCTGGGAAGGCTCGGCCCCGACTATCTGCGCCACGATGGCCCCGAGCATGTGCTGTGCTTCGCGCCGACCCGTTCGGGCAAGGGCGTCGGACTGGTCATACCGTCGCTGCTGACCTGGCCGGGCTCCGCGATCGTCCACGACATCAAGGGCGAGAACTGGCAGCTCACCGCCGGCTTCCGCGCGCGGCATGGGCGAGTGCTGTTGTTCGATCCGACCAACGCCGCGTCGGCCGCCTACAACCCGTTGCTGGAAGTACGGCGCGGCCAATGGGAGGTGCGCGACGTGCAGAATGTCGCCGACGTGCTGGTCGATCCCGAAGGCAGTCTCGAGCGCCGGAACCATTGGGAGAAGACCTCGCACTCGCTGCTGGTCGGCGCGATCCTGCATGTCCTCTACGCCGAGCCGGACAAAACCCTTGCCGGTGTGGCGTCGTTCCTCTCCGATCCGTCGCGCACGATCGAGCAGACCTTGGCCGCGATGATGGCGACGCCGCACCTGGGCGAAGCCGGTGTGCATCCCGTCGTCGCCAGCGCGGCGCGCGAGCTGCTGAACAAATCGGACAACGAGCGATCTGGCGTGCTCAGCACCGCCATGTCGTTCCTCGGGCTCTACCGCGATCCGGTTGTCGCGCGGGTCACGCGGGCGTGCCAATGGCGCATATCGGATCTGGTGGAGGGCTTGGCGCCGGCGACGCTCTATCTGGTCGTGCCGCCCAGCGACATCTCGCGCACCAAGCCGCTCATCCGCCTCATCCTCAACCAGATCGGGCGCCGGTTGACCGAGGAGCTGACCCCGAAGGGCAACCGCCATCGCGTGCTCTTGATGCTCGACGAGTTTCCCGCGCTCGGCCGGCTCGACTTCTTCGAGTCCGCGCTGGCGTTCATGGCCGGCTACCAGCTCAAGGCATTCCTGATTGCGCAGTCGCTCAATCAGATCGAGAAGGCATACGGCCCTAACAACGCGATCCTCGACAACTGCCATGTCCGCGTGAGCTTCGCCACCAACGACGAGCGCACCGCCAAGCGCGTGTCCGACGCGCTCGGCACGGCAACCGAGATGCGGGCGATGAAGAACTATGCCGGGCACCGGCTGTCGCCGTGGCTCGGGCATCTGATGGTGTCGCGATCGGAAACCGCCCGTCAGCTCCTTACCCCCGGCGAGGTGATGCAGCTCCCGCCTGATGACGAGATCGTGATGGTAGCGGGCGTGCATCCTATCCGCGCGAAGAAGGCGCGCTACTTCCAGGACCGCCGCCTGTCCGAGCGGATCACCGATGCCCCCAAGCCGGTCGTGACCGCAGCCCGGCCGGACGACTGGACCGGGCGCTCGGCCGCCGCCGATCCGGCCGACGTGGCGCGGATCGTCCGGGCTCAGGAGGATGCCGCCAACGGCGGGCTGCGCCGTGAGCCCGAATTGCCCGAGCACGTTGCAATCGCGCCGGAAACATCGCCGCCCCCGGCGCAGGAGTTTGCGATTGTCGATGACGAACAGGATGACACGGCTCGGCAAGCTGCCGTCCGGCGCCGGATGCAGGGTCTCGCGCGTCAGGCATCGCTCGACCCCGGCGACGGCATCGAGCTGTAGGAGCGATCATGCGGACCCGCCTCAATGTCTATTTCTCGCCAGCGCTCGCCAAGCAGGTTGACGAGCTGGCGATCCGTCGCCGTATCTCCCGCTCGGCGATCGTGGAGGCGGCGGTCGCCTCCTACCTCTCGCCGGATAGCGCCGACCGCATGGAGGCGGCGTTCGCTCGACGGCTCGATCGCTTGTCGCGTCAGGTCCAGCGGCTGGAGCGCGACACCGGACTCACGATTGAGGCACTGACATTGTTCGTGCGGTTCTGGCTGACGGTGACGCCGCCATTGCCCGACGAGGATCAAGCGGCCGCGCAAGTGAAGGGGCGCAAGCGCTACGAAGGTTTCGTCGAGACGCTCGGCCGGCGCTTCGCCAGCGGCAAGAGCTTGATAGACGAGATACCGGAAGATGTCTGGCCGCGTTCCGCGTCGTCCGAGTCGGACTGAATAGACACGCCAACGACCCGATAGTCGAAAAGCAATTCCGCCGCCGGCAACGTATCTGCCGCCCCCTCTACTACGCCCGCAAGTAGCTGTTGCGGCGGAAGTATTTGTGCGTCTCTTGCTGTGCCCCGACAGCCGGGCGGCGGTTCGCCCGGCCCTTCGCAGGGGCCAGTGCCTTGACCGTTCACCCGATCCGATCCGAGGCCAAGACGCGCGGCGCGCGGATGCTGCGCACCGCGCTCGGGCCGTCGATCGCGGCATGGCTGGACGACCCGGCCGTGATCGAAGTGATGCTGAATCCGGACGGGCGGTTGTGGCTCGATCGGCTCGGTGAAGGAGTCAGCGATACCGGCGAGACGCTGACCGCCGCCGATGGCGAACGCATCGTGCGCCTGGTCGCGCATCATGTCGGCGTCGAGGTACATGCTCGCAGCCCCCGCGTGTCGGCCGAGCTGCCGGAGGGTGGCGAACGATTCGAAGGCTTGCTGCCGCCCGTCGTTGCGGCTCCCGCCTTCGCTATCCGCAAGCCCGCCGTCGCGGTGTTTACGCTCGACGACTATGCGGCGGCTGGGATCATGTCGCCGGCCGAGGCCGCAGCGCTGCGCGATGGCGTAGCAGCCCGCGCGAACATCCTCGTCGCGGGCGGCACCGGCAGCGGCAAGACCACGCTCGTCAACGCGCTACTTGCCGAAGTCGCCAAGACCACCGACCGCATCGTTCTGATCGAAGACACGCGCGAGCTGCAATGCGCCGCGCCCAACCTCGTCGCCATGCGGACGAAGGACGGCGTGGTGTCGCTGTCCGAGCTGGTCCGCTCGTCGCTGCGGCTCAGGCCGGATCGCATCCCGATCGGGGAGGTGCGCGGCGCCGAGGCGCTCGACCTCATCAAAGCCTGGGGCACCGGCCATCCGGGCGGTATCGGCACCATTCACGCCGGCACCGCCCTTGGTGCGCTCCGCCGCATGGAGCAGCTCGTTCAAGAGGCTGTCGTGACGGTCCCTCGCGCGCTGATCGCCGAGACAATCGACCTGATCGCCGTGCTGGTCCGTGACGCGCATGGCCGGCGTCTCGCCGAGCTGGCCCGCGTCGAAGGACTCGACGCCGCGACCGGCGACTACCGCCTTACCCCGCTTCCCAAACCCCAGCCCGGAGACCTGCCATGATCCATGCCATTCGGCATGGCGCGCGTCGCGCCATGCTCGCCACCACCGCCAGCGTCGTCGCGCTGACCTTTGCCGTTCCGGCCCACGCGGGCGGATCGTCGATGCCGTGGGAAGCGCCGCTGCAAAGCATCCTCGAAAGCATCGAGGGGCCAGTGGCGAAAATCGTCGCGGTCATCATCATCATCGTGACCGGCCTGACGCTGGCTTTCGGCGATACTTCCGGCGGCTTCCGCCGGCTGATCCAGATCGTGTTCGGCCTCAGCATCGCCTTTGCCGCGTCGAGCTTCTTCCTGTCGTTCTTCTCGTTCGGCGGCGGGGCGTTGGTCTGATGCAGGACGCAGCCGAGCCGATCGCGGGTTTCTATGCCCCCGTCCACCGGGCGCTGACCGAGCCGATTTTGCTCGGCGGCGCGCCGCGGTCGCTCGCCATCGTCAACGGGACGCTGGCCGGCGCGATCGGGCTCGGCCTGCGTCTTTGGATCGCCGGCCTAGTCATTTGGGCGATCGGCCACGCGCTTTCCGTATGGGTTGCACGACGCGATCCGCAGTTCGTGGACGTGGCCCGGCGCCATCTCCGCTTCCCGACATGGATGCAGCCATGATGAGCTTGCGCGAATATCGCAGCAAAGCCGCGCACCTTGCGGACTTCCTGCCCTGGGCCGCGTTGGTCGGCGAAGGCGTCGTGCTTAACAAGGACGGGTCGTTCCAGCGCACCGCACGCTTCCGCGGCCCCGATCTCGACAGTGCGACGCCGGCCGAGCTGGTCGCCACCACGGCGCGCTTGAACAGTTCGCTCCGGCGCCTGGGCTCCGGTTGGGCGATCTTCGTGGAGGCGCAGCGCAGTCCCGCGCTCGATTACCCCGAGTCCGAGTTTCCCGATCCCGTTTCTGCGCTGGTCGATATGGAGCGCCGCGAGCAGTTCCGTGAGGAAGGCGCGCATTTCGAGAGCGCCTATTTCCTGACGCTGCTTTGGATGCCGCCGGCCGAGGAAGCCGCGCGGGCCGAAGGCTGGCTTTACGAGGGCCGGTCCACCACCGGCGTCGATCCGTGGGAGCTGCTCAAAGGCTTCACCGATCGCAGCGACCGCGTGCTCAATTTGGTCGAGGGTTTCGTGCCCGAGGTCCGCTGGCTCGATGACGGCGAGACGCTGACCTACCTCCATTCGACGATTTCGACGCGGCGACAGCGTGTGCGCGTGCCGGAAACCCCGATGCACCTCGACGCGCTGCTCGCCGATGAGCCGTTGACCGGCGGGCTGGAGCCTTGCCTGGGCGACCATCATCTCCGCACGCTCACCATTACCGGCTTTCCCAGCTCCACGTTTCCGGGGCTGCTCGACGAGCTGAACCGGCTGGCGTTCGGCTATCGCTGGTCCACGCGCGCGATCATGCTCGACAAGACCGACGCGACCAAGCTGCTTACCCGCATTCGTCGCCAGTGGTTCGCCAAGCGCAAATCCGTCGCCGCCATCTTGAAGGAGGTGATGACCAACGAGGCGAGCACGCTGCTCGACAGCGACGCCTCGAACAAGGCCGCCGACGCTGACACCGCCTTGCAGGAGCTGGGCGCCGACTATGCCGGCATGGCCTACGTCACCGCCACGGTGACTGTATGGGATCGCGATCCAGCCATCGCGGCCGAGAAGCTGAGGCTCGTCGAGAAGGTCATTCAGGGCCGCGACTTCACCGTCATCCCCGAGGGCATGAACGCGATCGAGGCGTGGCTGGGCAGCCTTCCCGGTCACACCTACGCCAATGTTCGCCAGCCCCCGATTTCCACGATCAATCTCGCCCACCTGATCCCCCTGTCAGCAGTATGGGCGGGGCCGGAACGGGACGAGCACTTCGGTGCAGCCCCCTTGCTCTACGCAAGAACCGAAGGCTCGACCCCGTTCCGGTTTTCCCTTCACGTCGGCGATGTCGGCCACACGCTGATCGTCGGCCCGACCGGCGCCGGCAAATCGGTGCTGCTCGCGCTGATGGCGATGCAGTTCCGCCGCTACGAGAACAACCAGGTCTTTGCCTTCGACTTCGGCGGCAGCATCCGCGCCGCCGCGATCGGCATGGGCGGCGACTGGCAAGATCTCGGCGGAATGCTTGCCGACGAAACCGGCGACGGGGTGCAGCTCCAACCACTCGCCCGCATCGACGATCCGGCCGAACGGGCGTGGGCGGCGGAATGGCTGGCGGCGATCCTCGCGTCCGAAGGCGTCGCGGTCGATCCGCAGGCCAAGGAGCATATCTGGTCGGCGCTCAACTCGCTGGCGTCGGCGCCGGTCAGCGAACGCACGCTGACCGGCCTTGCCGTGCTGTTGCAGAACCAGCAGCTCAAACAAGCGCTCGCCTCGTATTGCATCGGCGGGCCGTGGGGCCGGCTTCTCGACGCCGAGGACGAGCGCCTGGGCGAAGCCGCCGTGCAGGCGTTCGAGACCGAAGGACTGGTCGGCGCCGGCTCTGCCGCCGCCGTTTTGTCCTACCTGTTCCACCGGATCGACGGGCGGCTGGACGGCTCGCCGACACTCATCATCATCGACGAGGGCTGGCTGGTTCTCGACAGCCCGGACTTCGCAGCGCAACTCCGCGAGTGGCTGAAGACCCTTCGCAAGAAGAACGCTAGCGTCGTCTTTGCCACGCAGAGCCTTGCCGACATCGAATCGTCGAGCATCGCCCCGGCCATCATCGAAAGCTGCCCGACGCGCATCTTCCTGCCGAACGAGCGCGCCGCCGAGCCGCAGATCGCCGCCATCTACGAGCGGTTCGGGCTTAACGCCCGCCAGATCGAAATCCTCAGCCGGGCGACACCCAAGCGCGACTATTATTGCCAGTCCCGGCGCGGCAACCGGCTGTTCGAGTTGGGGCTGGGCGAGGTCGCGCTGGCCTTCTCAGCCGCGTCGGCCAAGGCCGATCAGCTCCGCATCGCCGACATCATCGAAACCCACGGCCAAGCTGCTTTCGCGGCCGAATGGCTGCGCCATCGCGGCTGCGCGTGGGCGATCGAGCTTCTTCCCCCCAGCCAGCAGGAGTTACCGCTATGACCCGACTTCCCCTGCGCCGCGCCATTCTGGCCGGCGTCCTCGCCACCGCGACCATCGCGCCGATTATGGCGCCCGTGCCGGCCTACGCGCAGCTCGGCGGGATCGTCTATGACCCGACCAACTACGCGCAGAACGTGCTGACCGCGGCGCGCACGTTGGAGCAGATCAACAATCAGATTCGCCAGATACAAAATCAGGCGACTTCCCTGCTCAACGAGGCCCGCAATCTGGCGAGCCTCCCGCAATCCTCGCTCGCCGAGTTGCAGGGCCAAGTGCGCCAGACCCAGCAGTTGCTCGGTCAGGCGCAGCGCATCGCCTACGACGTCGGCCAGATCGACCAGGCATTCACCAGCCGATACACGGCCGGCGCCATGTCGGTCCCGCAACGGCAGCTCGTCGCAAACGCGCGCGAGCGGTGGGAGACCAGCGTAGGCGCGTTTCAGGACGCGCTCCGCGTTCAGGCCGGAGTCGTGGGGAATATCGACGGCTCGCGCGCGACGATGGACCGCCTCGTGTCGGCGAGCCAATCATCTCAAGGCGCGCTCCAAGCGGCTCAGGCCGGCAACCAGCTTCTCGCGCTGCAATCGCAGCAGCTCGCTGACATCGCGGCATTGCTGGCCGCCCAAGGCCGGGCGCAGTCGCTGGAGGCGGCGCGAAATGCAGCCGCCGAAGCTGAGGGGCGCGAGCGCCTGCGCCGCTTCCTCGGCAACTGAGCCGATGTCGGCTGCCGCCAAGATTGCCGGCGTCGCCACGCTGGCCGGGTTCATGATGACGGTGGCGGTCATCGCCGCCGTCACCGAGCCGCGCGTGCCGGAGGCGGTCAACGCCGCAGCGACACGCGCCGAGCGCGACCCGTTGGCGGCGGAGTTGGCGCGTTGCCGCGCGCTCACCATGCCGGACTCAGGCTGCGAGGCGGCATGGGCGGCGCACCAGCGCCGGTTCTTCGGAAAAGAAGGCACTCAGCCGTGAACGACACCGGCGTCATTGACAACTTCCTAGAGGTTTTCACGACCTACATCGACAGCGGGTTCGGGCTGCTCGGCGGCGAGATCGCGTTCCTCTCAACCACGCTGATCGCCATCGACCTGACGATTGCCGGCCTGTTTTGGGCGTGGGGCGCCGATGAGGACGTGCTTCAACGCCTCATCAAAAAGACGCTCTACATTGGCGTCTTTGCTTTCATCATCGGCAATTTCTCGACGCTGGCGACGATCGTGTTCCAGTCCTTCGCAGGGCTCGGTTTGAAGGCAACGGGCGATTCCATGAGCATCGCCGACTTCATGCGCCCCGGTTTCATCGCCGCGACCGGCTTGGACGCGGGTGAGCCGCTGGTCGTTGCCGCAGGCGAGCTGGTCGGTCCAATCTCATTCTTCACCAACTTCGTGCAGATCGTGGTGTTGCTGCTCGCTTGGGCGCTTGTCGTCATCGCCTTCTTCATTCTGGCGATCCAGATTTTCGTGACGCTGATCGAGTTCAAGCTGGTGACGCTCGCCGGCTTCGTGCTGTTGCCGTTCGCCTTCTTCAACAAGACCGCCTTCATGGCCGAGAAGGTGTTAGGCCATGTCGTCTCTACCGGCATCAAAGTTCTCGTGCTCGCCGTCATCACCGGCATCGGCACGACGTTGTTCAGTCAATTCACCGCCGCCGCTGGCCCTGAGCCCACGCTGGAGCAAGCGATGTCGATCGCGCTCGGCGCGCTGTCGCTGCTTGGCCTGGCGATCTTCGGCCCCGGCGTAGCGAACGGCATCGTTTCAGGCGGGCCGGCCCTGGGCGCGGGCGCAGCCGCCGGGACCGCGCTTGCCGCAGGCGGCGCGCTGGTCGGTGGTGCAGCCGCCGCACGCCTCGGTGCCGGTGCGGCCGCAGGCGCGATCGGCGGCGCGGCACGAGGGAGCGCCTTTGCGTCCGGCGCCGCCAGCAGCGCCTATGCGCTCGGCTCGGCAGGCAAGACCGGCGCATCCGCCGTCGCGGGTGGCGCGGTCGGCGTCGGTCAAGCAGCGGCGGGTGCGGCGATGTCCCCGCTTCGGAAAGCCGCCGCGTCCCTGAAAGACAGCTATCGCTCCGGCGGTCGCGCCGCAGTCACGGCGACGGGAGGCACGATTTCAGGCGGCGCTTCGCCATCGGCACCAGTCTCCGACGACAGGCCCGCTTGGGCATCGGCCATGAAGCGCCGCCAGACCATGACCCACGGCGCGACGATCGCCGCCCACACCCTGCGTTCCGGCGACGGCGGGGGAAGCGGCTCGTCCGTCGATCTCCATCAGAAGGACTAGCTGCCATGTTTCGACGACCGACCATCCGCTACGGCCAGACCCCCGAACCGACCACGCCCTATCAGCGGGCCGCCCAAGCCTGGGACGACAGGATCGGTTCGGCGCGCGTGCAGGCCAAGAACTGGCGTCTCGCATTTTTCGGCACGCTCGCCCTTTCGGGCGGCCTGGCTGGTGGCCTCGTCTGGCAATCGGCCCGTGGCCATATCGTCCCTTGGGTGGTGCAGGTCGATCGGCTCGGTGAGGCGCAGGCGGTCGCGCCGGCCGAGGCCGGCTATCGCCCGAGCGACCCGCAGATCGCGTTCCATCTCGCCCGCTTCATCGAGCAAGTCAGGAGCGTGCCGGCCGATCCGGTCATCGTTCGTCAGAACTGGCTTCGCGCGTATGACTTCACCACCGATCGGGGCGCGGTCGCGCTCAACGATTACGCTCGCGCCAACGACCCGTTCGCCAACGTCGGGCGGGTGCAGGTGGCGGTGGACGTGTCCAGCGTCATCCGCGCGTCACCGGACAGCTTCCGCGTCGCCTGGACGGAGCGCCGCTATCAGGACGGCAGCCTCACCACCACCGAACGCTGGTCGGCGATCCTCACCATCGTCGTACAGCCGCCTCGCACGCCAGACGCACTTCGCAAGAATCCGCTCGGCGTATTCGTCAATGCCCTCAACTGGTCAAAGGAGCTGTCGCAATGACCGGCATTCCCTTCCGGCGCGCCGTCACAACCGCGCTGCTCGTTTCCACCTCCACACTCGCCGGCTGCGCCACTACATCCGCCCGGCCGCCCGCCATCGCATACGACGATCCGCCGCGCGAAGTGGCCGCGACGCCGGCCGCGGAGCCGCCGCGCCCGGTGGAGATCGTTACTATTCCCGAACCGCTCCCGCTTCCCGGTCAGCTCAAGCCAATGCCGGATGCGCCTCGCGGGTCGGAGCCTGCCGATCCCCGTAGGCGCGTCGGCGACGCAAACGCCGCCGCGCGGGTGCAGCCGGCGCGTGACGGCTTCCTCAATGCCATACAGCAATATCCCTGGGCGGATGGTGCGCTCTATCAGGTCTATACTGCCCCCGGCCAAGTGACGGACATCGCCTTGCAGGAGGGCGAGCAGCTCGTTGGACCCGGGCCAGTCGCGGCCGGTGACACCGTTCGTTGGATCATCGGCGACACGATCAGCGGCGCGGGCGCGACCGCGCGCGTCCACATCCTCGTCAAGCCGACACGGGCGGACCTCGCCACCAACCTCGTCATCAACACCGATCGGCGCACCTATCATCTGGAGCTGCGTGCGACGCCCGCGACCTACATGGCCTCAGTGTCATGGACCTACCCGCAAGATCAGCTCATCGCGCTACGCGGCGGCAACATCGCCGCTGCGGCGGTCGCGCCGGCCGCGACCGGCGTGGATGTGACTTCGCTCAATTTCCGTTATCGCATCGAGGGCGACCGCGCCCCGTGGCGTCCCGTTCGTGCGTTCGACGACTCCGGGCAGGTGTTCATCGAGTTTCCGGCGGGGATCTCGCAGGGCGAGATGCCGCCGCTGTTCGTTACCGGCGCGGCCGGGGACGCCGAGCTAGTCAATTATCGCGTGCAGGGCCGCTACATGGTGGTGGACCGGCTTTTCGCCGCCGCCGAGCTGCGCCTGGGCGATCGGCGCAATGAACAGCGCGTCCGCATCGTGCGCGACGATGGACGGGAGCGGCGGCCGTGAACGATCGCACCGACATTCCCTCCACCGAGCCGGCCGCGCCGCAGCCGCTTCCCGCCGATCCAAAGCCATTCCAGCTTCGAGGCGATCCACCCCGCGTCATGCGTCTGTCCCGAAAGGCGCTGACAGTCATAGGCGTGGCCGCCGGCCTCGGTATCGGCGGCTCGCTGATCTACGCGCTCAAACCGGCTGGTGAACGGCAGGCGGAAGAACTCTACAACACCGAGAGCCGCGCCACGGCCGAGACCATCACCTCGGGACCGAGGGACTATGCTCAAGCGCCGCGCCTTGGGCCGCCACTTCCCGGCGACCTCGGCGGCCCGATCGTGTCCGCCCAGCAGCGCGGCGAGAACGTGCCCGTGCCGCCGATCGGCACGCAGCCGGCGCAACCTGATCCGCGCGTGCAGGCCGAGGAGGCTGCGCGTCAGCGCGCCCAGCAGGAACGCGACGCTGCCCGCATGAGTGGCGTATTCCTCGGCGGCAACGCGGGCAACGCTGGAACGGCGCCGGCCCCATCGCTGATCTTGCCCGACCAAGCCGCTCAGCCATCGCAGCAGGCGAGCGCAGGGCAGGGCGATCAAGCTGGCCGGCGCGCTTTCATGGCGCAAGCCTCGAACCAGCGAACGGTGAGCGCGGAGCGGCTGACTGCACCCCCGTCGCCCAACATCGTGCAGGCCGGAAGCATCATCCCGGCGGCGCTCATCACCGGGATCAGGTCCGATCTGCCCGGCCAGATAACGGCGCAGGTGACGCAGAACGTCTATGACGGCCCGACAGGCCGCATCTTGCTCATCCCGCAAGGTGCCCGGCTGATCGGCGAATACGACAGCGAGATCACCGCCGGGCAGACCCGTGTTCTCCTCGCCTGGGACCGGCTCATCATGCCGGACGGGCGCTCGATCGTTCTCGAGCGCCAGCCCGGCGCGGACGGCGCTGGGTTCGCGGGCCTACAGGACCGCGTGAATCAGCATTGGGGCAATCTGCTCAGGGCGGCGGCCGTCTCGACGCTGCTCGGCGTCGGCGCCGAGCTGGGAGCCGACAGCGAGGATGATTTGACCCGCGCGCTTCAGCGCGGCTCGCAGGACACGATCAATCAGACCGGCCAGCAGATCGTTCGGCGGCAGCTCAACGTGCAGCCGACCCTCACCATCCGGCCGGGCCATCCGCTGCGCGTGGTCATCACCCGCGACCTGGTGCTCGAACCTTTGGGAGCGACACGATGACAAAATTGAAGCTGGGGCCATTGGTGGACGATCGGCCTGTCAAACTGACGGTGGAGCTACCCGCCGGGGTCCACCGCGATCTTGTCGCCTACGCCGCCGCGCTCGCGGCGGAGACCGGCCAGCAACCTATGCCGCCGGAAAAGCTGGTGGCGCCTATGCTTGCGCGTTTCATGGACACCGACCGCGGCTTTCGTCGCCACCGCGCGCAAGGCCGTTAAGGGGTTCCCGGCTTTCAGTTGCCGGTGAAGCGCTTGAAGCGATCCCGGCTATCGGCCTCAATGACAGCCTGTTCCGCATTGGCGCATTCATCACCGCGCGCCGAGCCGTCACGACACCCTGCTACGATCTGCCGAGCCTCGTCGAGATTGGCCGCAAAATACTGCGTCCCGCGCGCTGCGGTCGGCTGAGGCGCGGCGGGAGCCGGACTGACGGCGACCGCTGTTTGGCGAAGAGGGGCGAGGACCGGCCGCAAGACAAAGCCGCCTGCGAAACCGATGACTAAAGTAACAAGAACGATGATGATGGTCCTGCCTTGCGACATGGAAATTAACTCCGCCAACTGGCCGTCTATTTTACCGGACTCTTGTCGAGAAATCGAAAGACAGGGCATAGCGGGTCTTGATGAATCCAAGAAAGCGCCGCAACGCTGGATTGCGATTGTCGTCTCGCCAGCAACCCGAGTATCCTGTCAGTGCCGGCCCTTGTTCGCCATGAATTGGCCGATAGACGACACTAGGATAGATCGCTCCGGTCGATCCCTCGCAGACAATGGTAACGCCCGAGTTGGCGCCGAGGATGCTCAGCACGGTCTCACGGCTCGCCCGCGACATCCGGATGTCAGGCTTACCGCCGGAGATCGGAAGTCTGCCAAGCAGCATGTCGCGGATTTCCGGGCCGGGATCGGCCGCGGGCAGAAGGAAGTGCTCGCCCCGAAGATCGGTCCAGTGAATGATGTCACGTTGAGCCAACGGATGTGAGGCGGGCAACGCGGCTAGCATCCGCTCGCTCCATAGCGGCTCGCAGCGAAACCCGTTGTGGCTGGGCGTCCCCATCAGGATCGCTATGTCGATTTCGCCCGTGTCGAGCCCAGCGAGCAGAACGCTGCGATCCGCCTCGACGCATTCCAGTTCGACGTCAGGATGCGCTTCGCGCCAGCTAATGAGGGTCGCTCGGAGATTGCCGGCGGAGACCGAACTATTATACCCGAGCAATAAACCGCCAGCGCGGCCCTGGCCGGCTGCGAGCATCATGGTGACTAGCTTGTCTGCCGTTGCCACCATTGGTCGCGCGCCACGAATGAACGCGGCTCCGGCGAGCGTCGTTTTGACCCCAGCCCGCGACCGCTCGAAGATAGACATTCCTATCGAGCGCTCCAATTTCGAGATGGAGCGACTGAGGGTCGATTGTTCAATATCAAGTGCCCGGGCGGCTCTGTAAAAACTACCATGATCCGCAGCGGCGATAGCATAACGAAGCTGGCGGATTTCAAAGGGCAAGCAGAACTCCTTACTCCGTTCAGTGATATCAGATACCTGCCAGAAACAACCCTATCTGAGCGCCGCTGCGGAGCGATTGGGAATGACGCAACTTCCTCCTATCGTCGCGGCGCGCAAGGCCAAGCTTCAGCCAATGCTTGTTCGGCGCCAGCGACCATGTGAACGTCCATGAAGTAGGTATTGTCTTCTGCCCAGCGCAGATAGGCTGAACGCAATCTATTCCGATCGTAACGCGGCGCCCCACACTCGCTACCCCGCGCCACTATCATCATGTCCAGCACGCCTTGAAGGTACGCGCCGCACGCTGGGTTGTTGGCGCGACAACTTGCAACAAGTTCAGAGCCGTTCGTGTGAGTCGGTTGTTCCTGCGCATAACTAGAAGCAGCGAGCACGACGGATGATAGACACGCTCCGATGCAATAACCGATAGTCCTAAACATACTTGATCCTCGGATGTTGTGGTCAAGGAATGGGCCTTACCCTCATTCAGGCCCATTCAGGCGACTGAGAGTTCAGTCGCCATCCTCATCGCTGTCGTTTTCATTCCCGAGGATTTGGCCTGTCGGCGTTACGAACAGCTCCACGTTCTTGCCAGCTTGGTCCTTGCCTTCGATCTCGTAGAGCGTGCTGCCGTCCGCCTTTCTGGTCACCAGCTCGGCTTCGCGGACGGACGCGAGTCGTGTGCGTGCGGCGTTCATCGCGGCCGCCGGCACCTGGTCGAGTGCGACTTCTTCCTCGCTATGCTCGCCGATAATGCGGTTTTCGTTCGCCTCATGGTTCTGCTGCGCCGCGAGCGCCACGCCTGCCACCGCCAACACAGCAGCGCTGGCTCCGATGACGAGAGTTCGTTTGCTAGCCATGTTCCGTTCCACTTCCTTCGGGGCCGGGGGATGAACGGGCGGCGGTCGCGGCCCGACTGGCCGTCGTCCGATCTTAATTTTGTCGATTGTTCATTGTGTCGAGTGCCGAGCGGAGACCGCGTGCGAGCTTTGCCGCGTCGTCATTGGCCCAGAAGTGCAGGAAGAACAGGCGCGGGTCGTCGTTCAACATATGATTGTGAAGCGCGGTGACTTCGATCCCGTTCGCTCGAAGCGCTCGAAGGACGGGGTCTACTTCGCTCGCGATGAGGACGAAATCGCCCGTGATCGCCGCCTTGCCGCCGCCGGTAGGCTGAAAATTGATTGCGGTCGCGGTTCCCATTGATTGAGGCGTCACCATGCCGCCATCCATGAGCCGCTCCGCACGAGGAATACTGTATTGCAGAACGCCGCCATTGACCCTGCCTTCGGCTCCCATCAGCTCGTCCAGAGCATCGGAATTGAGATCGAGGCGGGAGGGTGCTCCCGCGCCAGGAGACGGTGGAGACATTGGGGTGCGGCTTGCGGCAATGGCTTGGCGCAACGCCGCCGCCAGCCTTACCGGATCGCCATGCGCAGCTATGTGCATGTACATGGTGCCGGGCGCAGACCGCAGCAGGTGGTTGTGGAGCGCGGTGATGGTGAATCCGCCTTGCAAAAGGCGGGTCATCACGGGGTTCACTTCCTCGTGCGTGAGCACAAGATCGCCCATTACCATCACGTCGTCGCCCATCGGCTGAAACGCGGCCCAGGAGCCGAGCGCCAGCGAAGGCTCTATCGAGACGCCATCCAAGACAACGCGCAGGTCGGAGCGAGGAAATCCGTAGCGACGAACTCCGTCGGCCTGCTCGACGCCGACGCGCCCCAGCGCGGCGTCAACCTTCGTCCATTCCGGTGCCGCCCAAGCAGGCGCGGCTAGCAGCAGCGTGGCCAACCCCGATAACAACACCGTTCGCATAGTTTTGCTTCAACTCCTGATGCATAATGACATGCTGGTCGATGCTTCTTCGGGCACGCCAAGGCTGCGAGACTCATGCATCGGCGCGGACCGCAAGGCACCTTGTAGATTCACAAGGTCCGCTGGCGGCATTTTGCACTAGAACGCGCAAACATACCCTTGTGCGAAAGCGGCCGGCGGCAAACGACATTGGCGCGCACTGTCGATGCTGCTCGCACAAGGCTATGGTTCTCCAACAACGCAGAGGAGATGCCTCCGCACTATGCGCCTGCTACTGATCGAGGATGACGAGGATACGGGGAGCGCTGTCGTTGAAGCGCTGCGTGCTCGCGGTCACGCCGTCGATTGGGAGGAAGATGGGAAAAGCGGACTTGATCGCGCCGCGGGCGGTGCCCACACGTTGCTGATCGTTGACCGAATGCTGCCAGAGATGGATGGGCTATCGGTAGTCACCGAGCTGCGCCGTCGCCAAGTCGTGGCACCCGTGCTGATGCTCACGGCGCTAGGCTCAGTGGGCCAACGGGTCGAAGGTCTTGAAGGTGGAGCCGACGACTATCTTGTCAAGCCGTTCGCGATCGCCGAACTGGTCGCGCGCGTTGAAGCGCTGCAGCGCCGCGCGGTCGGCCCGCCCAGCATCCTCTCGCTGGGCGATCTGACGCTCGACCGTCTCGCTCGGACGGTGCGGAGAGGCGACACGCCGATCGAACTAATCCCGCGCGAATTCCAACTCCTCGAACTACTGATGCTGAACTCGCCGGCCGTGCTTACGCGATTGATGCTGCTGGAGACCGTGTGGAAGTTCCGTTTCGATCCCGGCAGGAACCTCGTCGAAAGCCATATCAGTCGGCTGCGAGCAAAGATCGATCGCGGTGACGATCCCCCCCTGATCCATACCGTGCGTGGGGAAGGCTATGCCGCTTGGAGTGATTAGGCGGCTGTTGCGCTCGACGGTGTCGCGTCTTGTTGCCCTCAACGCGCTGCTGCTCGTCATAAGCATGGCGGCCGGCGCGCTCGGCGGCTGGGTCGCAACGCGCGGGGTCGTCGAACGGGAGGCTCGAAACCGCATCGAGCTAGAGTCGCACGTCATCGCCGTCGAGGCGAACCGGGGAGGGCTCGATCGCGCACTGGCCATGATCCGGACGAAGGCCGAATGGCCGGGTTCGCCTGAGTATTATCTAATTGGGCCAGATGGACGCACGCTGATCGGCGACCTTCAGGTGGTCCCGCGAGAGACCGGTTGGCATTTCGCCGATCAGCCTTCGCCGCGACCTGGCGTCGAGGGCCTTCATTTACTGGCGCTGACTCAACGCCTTCCCGATGGCTCACTTCTGATCGTCGGGGAGGACATGGAGCGAAGCGAAGCAATCCGCGACGCTGTTTTTGGAGCCACTCTGATTGCTGGCGGAATCGCGTTGGTCTTTGGCATCGTCGCAGGCCTCTTCGCCACGCGGCAGACGCTCCGCCAGATGAAGCGGATCAACGTCACTGTCCGCGCGGTCGAGGGCGGAGATCTCTCTGCGCGAACTGGAGCTCCAGTTCACGCGCGCACCGATCTTGATCAGCTCGCGTTGGCGATCGATCGAATGCTCGACCGAATCGACACGCTCGTCGCCACGATCCGCCGCGTGTCGGCGGAGGTCGCGCATGACCTGCGCACGCCGCTGACACGCGTGAGGCACGCGGTCGAAACGGCGCTCGCGCAGCCTGATGGCGAGAAACGGACCGCGGCGCTGGGACGGGCGATGGCCGGGCTGGACGAGGCGCTCCGTCTGTTCAGCGCGGTGCTGGAGTTGGCGGAAATCGATGCCGGTAATGCTCGCGCGCGATTTGAGCCGATCGATCTGGCGGAGATCGTGGACCGGGTGGTGGATGCCTACCGTGCGGAGATTGAGGCTTCCGGCCGCCACATCTCGGTCCGCTCCGTTCGCACGGCGGTCGCCGGTGACGCCGACCTGCTGGCGCGCGCGCTCGCCAACCTGATCGAGAACGCGCTCAAATACTCCCGTGAGCACGCTCGGATCGATGTTTCGGTCACCAAGCACGCCGGCACGGTGACGATGGCGGTCGCGGACGACGGTCCTGGCGTAACCGATGGCGAGGTCGAGGAGATGTTGCGCCCGTTCGGGCGCTTGGACCGAGCGCGGCGTAAATCCGGCAACGGTCTCGGCCTCGCGATCGCCGACGCCGTGGCTCGGCTGCACCGCGGAACACTGATCTTTGCGCGGCTCCAGCCGGGCCTTGCCGTCGAAATCAGACTACCGCGGGAATTGGCGGAGACGGCCGCCTTGAATGCGCATCGCGCTAACTAAGCGCGACCAAAAACGCTCCGCTAGTCCAGAGATCGACTAGCGTGTCCCGGAACGCGCGAACGCTTATGCCGGCGAAGCGGTGGTTCCTCGGCCGGCGACACGGCGCTCCCGCGCGGCAACCGCGCGCCGATGCGCGGCCTCGGCTACCGGCCGCACGGCGCTGGGCGGAAACGGCGCTACCGAGCTGACGTTGATCTCGCACAAGACATAGCTGTCCGAGCCGCGATCGTCCTTCGGCCCGTAGAGGAAGTCAGCATCCCAGAGCAGCGGGAGCTCGTCACGCTCGATGGCGAGGATGTGCTGCAAACCGGGTATCCACGACTGTTCCATGTTGTCTCTGAGCGGTTGAAAAGCGCCCGCATCGGCGGGGTGCATGACCCGTGGACCTGGCTGCGCCTCCGGCGAGTCGACCCCTTCGGGGGGTGGCGGCAACAGCGCGCGGATCAGTTGATGCCCGAAACCGACGACCTTGTCCGCGCTGACATAGCAGCGAATCATGCCGTCTCCGAGCCGCGGCTGGAAGGGTTGGTCGATGAGGCATTCGCCCCGCTCGAAATAGGGTGCGAACCGATCGATCAGGGCATCGAGGGGCATCTCAAGCGGAACGCTGCCCCGCGCGGCGTGAAGGACCGAAACGTTCGGTTGGGCGCCGCGCCCCCGGTCAGCAACTTCGACCCGCCACACGCCCCGGCCGCCATTGCTCCGGTTTTCCTTGAGCACACGCGCCCCGGAAGCGAGGCGATCAGGGAGCAGCGCGCGCAGTTCCTCCAGATCGGCGTAGCGGTGGGTGTCCGTGCCCCAGCCTAGCGCGCGCGTGGAATGAAGCACGTTTTTCACGCCCATCTTCGCGATGACATCGGGATGCGCGCTGATCGAGACGCCCGCCGCCGCCGCCTCGCGCAAAATCGGATCGAGCCTTGAGCGGTCACCGGCGTCGCTGATCGGGTCGGCCCAGACCATCACGCCGTCGCACGTCAGCAGACGGTCGCGCGCTGTACCAGCCGTCTCGTCGGCATATCCAATCGCCTCGACCTCGCCGCCCAGCTCACGCAGCGCTGCCATGATCGGCCACTGGCGCGCGCTGTGCGCGTCCGCGGGGCTAGTGGGGACGTCGGTTCGCCACAGCAGGCCGATCTTGGGGCAAGTGGTCAAGGCGCTCGCTTCCCGTTCATCGCCGCTTTCCAACTTAGGCGCTGGCGGCAGCGATCGCATGCGCATAGCGGCGGTCGACTGCTTCCCAGTCGAGGTTCTTGAACCAGGCGTCGATATATCTGGCTGCCTGGGTGCCATAGTCCATGTGGAAGCTGTGCTCGTACATATCGAGGACGAGCACCGGCACGCCAGCCGCCGCGCCGTGCATATGGTCCCAAGCCCAGTGATTGTTGAGCGAGCGGGTGTGGAGGTTGTAACCCAGGATCGTCCAGCCCGACCCTCCCGCCAGGCTCATGCCGGTGCGCCGGAACTCGGCCTCCCAGTTCGCGAACGAGCCGAAGGCGGCGTCGATCGCGTCGCGGACCGAACCGGCCGCCTGACCGTCGCCGCCCAACCCGTCGAAGTAGATTTCATGCAGCACCACCGAGCCGGTGCGGTGCAGTTCCTCGCGCTTGAGGCCGCCGTAGATGGCAGGCGGCGCTTCGGTATCGGCGAGCGCGGCGGCCAGCCGTGGCCGTAATGCGTTCAGCGTCTTGACCGAGCCGGCATAGTTGTTCTCGTGATGCGACGTGATCAATCGCTCGGACAGGCCCTCGAGCTTGGCCGGATCGAACTTGAGCGGCTTGATCTGATGGTTGCCGGCAAAGGCGGGGACAGTCGGCGGCGCGGCGGCCGGCGTCTGGGCTGAGGCTTCGTTGATCGTCATGGCGGCGGCTCCTATGCCTAGGGTTGCGATTGCACTGCGTCGGGAGAGATTGTCGATCGCCACATTCGGTCCTTTCCAATATGATTGATTAGGCTGCGTAAGAGTGATGGTGCGTCGCGATCATCCGAACAGGACAAGGCCCGCCCCCGCCGCGGCGAGAACAACCCACAGGATCGTCGTTTTGGCCTTGAACACGTAAAGGAGCGCGAGAGCGACGGCGAAGATCGCGAGCGGGATCAGCACGCCGGGCACGTTCACGAGAGTCTTTTGCCCTAGTTCCAGCGTCGTGGCGGCGATCAGCCCGACGACCGCTGCGGATATTCCCTCTAGGAAGGTCTTGATCTTTTCGTTGTCTACCAGCCGCTCAAGCTGGTCATGAAAGAACAGAGAAAAGCTGAATGCTGGCAGGAAGATGCCGATCGTCATCACGATCGCTCCGAGTGGGCCGCCGCCGAAGTATCCGATGAACGTCGAGAAGATGATCAGGGGCGCCGGCAGAATCCCCGATAGGGCGAGCCCGTCGAGGAACTGCGCATCCGTCATCCATCCATTGCCGACCGCATCGGCACGCAGGAACGGGATGACTGTGTAGGCCCCGCCAAAGGTGAGGAGCCCGGCCTTGAGGCCCGAGATGAAAAGCTCCAGCAGCGACGGCTTTTGGTTTGCGATGGGTTGCGCCGAGACCGCATCCCCACCGACCGTACCGCCGAAAGTGACCCAGGCGAAGTAGAGCCCGACCCCGACGAGCACGGCCATGAGCAGGCCGGCCGTCACTCGCTGATGGCGCGCCGCGAACATATAGACGAGGCCCGCGATCGGCAGGGTGAGCCAAAACGGCGTGCCGACGAGGGCCGCCAGGCCGGCGACGCCCGCGATACCCCAAAGCCAGCGGTCGAGCAGGATGTGACCGCCAATCCGGTGCACGGCGCGCACGATCAGGGCGATGACGGCGGGTTGCACTCCGAGAAATGCTGCGGTCGCGGCGGCAGTCTGCATGATCCCGGTGGAGAGATACAGCCACGACAGCGCGAACATTAGGACGAAGCCCGGCATCATGAAGCCCAGACCCGCGAGAAGGCCGCCGAGCTTTCCCTTGGGAAGCGTGCCGAAGAAGACGCACAGCTCGTGCGCCTCCGGACCAGGGAGCACCTGATAGACGGCGAGGATGCGGTTGAACCTGGCGCTGGAGACCCAGTGTTCCTCATCGACCAGCTCACGGCGGATCATCGCGATCTGGGCGATCGGGCCACCCCAGGCCAGGAAGCCGAACCGCAGGAACTTCGCGAAAATCTGCGCATAAGAAAGGTCGGGCAATGTGCCTCCGTTCTCAGGATCCAATGCCCCACCCGCCACGTTTGTGCTCATTCGCTTCGTTCCTCAGATCATGATCGTCATCCCTCGACCGATGGTCGAACGCGCTGCGCTGACTGCCGATCGAGTGGACTGCCCAGAGTGAAATGCGTGTAGAAGCCGTCCAGCGCGTCGCTTGCGTTGGCGATGCGCTTGAGATCGTCATCGGTGGACGCGCATACGCCTGCAAGCATGGCACCAAGGCCCGGCGTCTCGGAGCGCCCGAACTTGCCGTCCGCTATGTCCAGGTCATGGATGATCTCGCCGATCGCGACGAGTGCCGGATCATCTTCGAGCCTGGCTCGCCTCACGATCGTCTCGAAGCTGCACCGGTCTTGTTCGTGGGTGAACTCGGCATCGGCCATGTCGAAGCGCAGCTCGCCCGCCTCAGGCGTGTAGCTCCTGCCATCGACGAACTTGAAGTTGGCGTGGGGGTCGACGAATCGTCGGATCAGCCAAGCGCAGGCGATGCGATCGACATGGACGCCGCGCCGCGTCACCCAGACGCGATTCTTGAGATCGGCGGGCGAAAACGCAGCCGCTTCGCCCGTGCGGCCGACATCGGGATGGGCATAGCGCTTCTCGTCCAACTCACGCAGCGCCGCCTCCGCACCTTGACGGCCGTGAGCGCCAAAGAAGTCTAGCCGGACAATCTCGGAAAGCCGTCTCTGGAGTTTCGCAATCTCGGTCCCCGACGCCGGCCCGGTGTCGAGCAGCCTGTGTGCGGCCAAGGCCAGCTCGTCATAGTCGGCGTCACGTGCAGCGTCGAAAAGCCCTCGTAGCTCCGCGTCGCTTTGGCCTTCGATCATCTGCGCGTTGATCAGCACCGCCTCGCCGCCGCTGTTTGTGATCTCTCCCAGCAGGTCGCGGAATGCGGCTTCGGTTTCCTCGCGACGGGGGAGCACATGAACCGCGTTCTTGAGCGGTACCGCGCCAATCGCCTGCAAGCGGCGCCAGATCTTCACACGCAGATAGGGCGGCTTCGCGGGTAGTTGGTGCAGCAGTGCTAACCATTGTTCCGGGTCGGGCGAGGATTTCATAGCACATGCGTATCACCGGGAATGTTAAAATGAAACACATATATCTCAGTTCCGAGCGGAGATAAGCCGCCGGCGCGCAATCGGTTCAAAATGGCAAGGCTGGCGGTTGGACGGCGCGCCCGTCTCGAAAGGGCAGTCGGTAAGGGATGGGTCCGCTGCATGCGAGATCAATGGACCCGCTACGATGGTTCAACTTAGGAAGCGGGCTACTTCCCCCCGCTTTTCGTCCGCCAATACAACCATGCTGCAGGCTCGGCGGAGTAGTATTGGTGGCTGGCTATACCGGGGAAGGGCGGCACATTGCGCAGATTGGCGGTTCTAGCGTAGCGTTAACGGCGATACGTATTCGTTCTCTTTATCCTGCGCGGGGTGCCAAATACCGCCGTGGCTACTTCGCCACAGCATGCCAATCGCGCTACTCACTGCCGGTGGTCGCCGTGGGCGTCACCCGCAATATTGCATTCTGCCGGTGGGATTGACTGCATCACCTGATGGGCCAGTGCGAATGCAATTCGTCGATGACGAACGCATGTTTCGCACGGCCGCCGGGATGTCCTTGGAGAAGGTGAGGATGATCGACTGGCAGATCGTCGTGAGTGTGCGCCACCACCTCCACATCTTCCTTGGGCCAGATTTTGAGCGCGATCACTGTGCCGATCAGCGCCAGCATAGCTGATGCGCCGAAAGCCATTCCCATGCCGCCATTCGCACCAACTTGGCCCGCTAGCGGATAAGCGACCAGCCAGCAGACATGGGTGAGCGCGAACTGCGCTGCGAACAGCGCGGGACGGTCCTCCTCAGCCGAAGATCGCCGCAACAGCCGGCCGCCCGGCGTTATGCCTGCCGAATAGGCGGTGCCCAGGACGAACCAGCCGGTAAGGATGACTCCCCAATAATCGGGCGAGGCATGGCCGCGCCACGATAAGGCAAGCACAGCCAACCCGACCGTCATCGCCGACGCGGCCGAGAGCATCACGCTCCGGTCGGAGAACTTGTCGAGGATACGCGGCAACAGCAGCGCCGCCAGCATCGAGCCGCCGCCGAACGCGGCAAGCGTGATCGCCATCGAACTCTGTCCAAGTCCAAGGGCTGACCGGACCAGCACCGGCGTATTCACGATGACCATCGCGCTGGCGGCGGCGGCGGCGAGCGTCACCGCCAACAGCCCGCGCAGCCGAGGCGTTCTCAGATAGAGCCGCGCGCCGCGTGTCGTGTTGTCGTAGATGCCGCTACCGGACTTGCGCGCATTGGAACGGGGCAGCGTCGTCGCCAACACCAAGAGCACCGAACAGGCGAAGCCGATCGCCGTGCCTGAGAATAGCCAGTGAAAATTCATCACCGTTAGCAGAGCTGCGGCCAGCATTGGGCTGGTCAGGCTTTCCATGTCGTAGGCAAGGCGCGAGAGCGACAGTGCGTTCGTGTAGTCTTTCTCGTCCGGCAGCACGTCGGGGATGGTCGCCTGAAAGGTCGGCGTGAACCCGGCCGAGGCCGATTGCAGCACGAAGATCAGGACATAAATCTGCCAAATCTGATCGACGAACGGCAGCGCCAAGACAACGAGCGCGCGGATGACATCCATCGCCACGAGGAAGGCGCGGCGCGGCAAACGGTTTGCGTAAGCGCCGACGACTGGCGCGACGCCGATGTAGGCGACCATCTTAATCGCCATAGCCGTGCCGAGCACCGCTCCTGCGTCCGCCCCGGCAATGTCATAAGCGAGAAGGCCCAGCGCGACCGTAGCCAAGCCAGTGCCAATCAGCGCGACAACCTGCGCCATGAACAGGTGCCGATAAGTTCGATTGGCCAATACCGAGAGCATCGCTACCTCGTTCGGTGCGTTGGAAAGGATGGATAGGTCACGGCGCTACATTCCCCTCAACGGGGCTGGCCGGCGCGATCGGGACGTTAGACAACCCGCTTGACCTCGCCATATTCGCCTTGCGTGCGCAGCGTGATCGTCACGGGAGCGCCGGAGCGGTTACGCCAGAACCAGCCGTGGCTTCCGTCGAAAGCCGCGATCAACTCGCCTTGTTCGCCGGTGGATTCCCGGCCCTTTCCCTAGCCGTGATAGGAGATACCCGGCGCATCGGCGTGGGTGTCGTAATTGACGTGCCCCCCTTCGACCGACCAGTTGAAGGCTATCTGCGCCCCACGATCAGCTGTTAGCTTGATCTCCGCTCCCTGTCCGGGCGCGAGCGTCAGCCGCGTCGTGTCATTCCGACCGGCCGGCGCACTTGGCCTTTCCGGCTGCGCTTGGGCCACTGTCGGCTGAGCGCTTCCAGCGGAGGCTTGTGCAGGGGCCGGCCGGCTCGTCCGCTCCGCCGCGGCGGCATCGGCGGCCGCGTCTTGCGCGGCTTCCTCGGCGAGCTGCACCTTGATCTCGCCCATCTGCGTCAGGCCAAGCACTCGGCCGGCTCCAGTGGGATCGACCCCGTATTCCGAGGGCAGGATGACGGCGACGAGAAGGGCACCGGCCGACGCGGCGGCGATGAGAGTGGCCCGGATCAACTGCCGATTGGTCGGCAGGTCATCGAGATTGGGGCGTTGTGCGTTGAACATGATCGAGACTCCTTGAATCAGGCGACGGCGAAGCCGACGAGTTGGTAGCCAACCAGCACGAAGCCGGCGGCCATCAGGATGGTGTTGGCGGCGAAGGCGTGGCGCATGAAGCTGCTCGTCCGGCGCCAGAAGCCCATCAGGATCAAGATGGCGGCAAGCGCGAGAAGCTGTCCGATCTCGACGCCAATGTTGAATGCGATGAGGTTCGCAAGAAGGCCGTCCGGCGAAATCTCGAACTCGATGATCTTGGTGGCGAGCCCGAAGCCGTGGAAGAAGCCGAACACCAGCGTCGCCGCCTTAGTGTTCGGTTGAACGCCGAACCAGCGTTGGAATGCGCCCAGGTTGTCCAGCGCCTTGTAAACCACCGACAGGCCGATGATCGCGTCGATGATATAGGCGTTCGCGCTTATCCCGGTCAGCACCCCGAACAGCATCGTTGTCGAGTGTCCGACCGCGAACAGCGTGACGTAGATGGCGATGTGCTTCATCCGGTAAAGGAAGAAGATCACGCCGAACAGGAACAGCAGATGGTCGTAGCCCGTGACCATGTGCTTGGCCCCGAGATAGAGGAACGGGAAGAACAGGACGCCGCTGCTTTCCTGGATGTAGCCTTTGTCGCCCTCGGCGACGTTGTGGGCGAAGGCGTCAACGCCGAAACAGAACGAGAGCGCGAACAGGCTGAGAGCCAGGAACAGCCTGTTTCGAGGGCCGCGCTGCATGGTAGCAAACAAACTCATCATGAAACTCCTTTCCGGTCTCCCGCGCGCCGGGGCGGCGCGCGGGAGTGGACAGACTCAGGCTTCCGCCAGAGTCGGGTTGGTGGATTGATCGCTCTCTCGGCGGGCGGCACGGCCGTGGACGATCCGGTAGAGTGCTGGCAGGACGAGCAGCGTCAGCATTGTCGATGATATGACGCCGCCGATGACGACCGTCGCGAGCGGCCGCTGGACTTCCGCGCCCGCCCCGACGTTGAACGCCATCGGCACGAAGCCAAGGCTTGCGACCAGCGCCGTCATCAGCACGGGCCGCAAGCGTGTCAGTGCGCCCTCGCGTATCGCGGGATCGAGGCCCAACCCATCGGCGCGAAGCTGTCGGATGAAACTCAGCATCACCAGCCCGTTGAGGACGGCGACACCCGACAGGGCGATGAAGCCGACCCCGGCCGAGATCGAAAGCGGCATTCCGCGCAGCAGGAGTGCCGCGACGCCTCCGGTCAGTGCCAAGGGCACCCCCGAAAAGACGATCGCCGAATCCTTGAACGAGCGGAACAGAGCGTAGAGCAAGCCGAAGATCAGCAGCAGCACCAGCGGGACGACGATTTGCAGGCGCTGCGCTGCCGAGATGAGCTGCTCAAACGTGCCTCCGTAGCTCACCCAATAGCCTGACGGCACCTCGACTTCGGCGCCGACCCTCTGGCGCACTTCCTCAATGAACGATCCGAGATCCCGCCCCCGGACGTTAGCGGTGACGACCACGCGCCGCTTGCCGTCCTCGCGGCTAATTTGGTTCGGCCCGGTCACAACCTCGACGCGGGCGACATCAGCGAGCGGCACGAAGTTGCGAATGCCGGCTTCGTTGGTTCCGCCGACCGGAATGCGGAGCCGGCCGATTTCATCGGCACGCGAACGCACATCCTCGGGAAGCCTCACGATGATCGGAAAGCGCCGATCGCCCTCAAAGATTTGACCCGCCTGCTGCCCTCCGATGGAGACAGCCACGACATCCTGAATGTCACCGACGTTCAGGCCGAGCCGCGCGAGCGCAGACCGATCGGGCGTTATTTGCAGGATCGGCAGGCCCGTTACCTGTTCGACACTGACATCCTGGGCGCCTTCGATTCCGCTGACCACACCCTCGATTTGCTCACCGATCGCCCGCAACTGATCGAGATCGTCGCCGAATACCTTGATCGCAACGTCCGCGCGGACACCGGACAGCAGCTCGTTGAACCGCATCTGGATTGGCTGGGTGAACTCGTAGTTGTTGCCTGGAATGGCACTTGCCGCTTGCTCCATCTCGCGCACGAGCTGGGCGCGCGACTTCCTCGGGTTCGGCCATTCGGATCGCTCCCTGAGAAAAATGAACGTGTCGGCGACCGATGGCGGCATCGGGTCGGTTGCCACTTCCGCCGTGCCGATCTTGGAGACGATCCGTTCGACCTCTGGAAACTGACGCAGGCGGTTTTCCAGCGTCGTCTGCATGGTGATAGCTTGGCTGAGACTTGTGCCCGGAATGCGCAGAGCATGGAGCGCGATGTCGCCTTCATCGAGACTGGGCACGAACTCAGAGCCCATGCGCGAGGCGGCCACGCCGGCGATGGCTACGAGCGCTACCGCGCCAATGACGAAGGCCGTGCGAAGCCGGAGTGCCGCATCTAGCGCCGGCGCGTAGAGGCGACGCGCGCCGCGCATCAGCCGGCTATCCTTTTCCTCGACCTTGCCGGTGACGAACATGGCGACGGCGGCCGGAACGAAGGTCAACGACAGCAGCAAGGCGGCGGTCAACGCCATCACGACAGTTATCGCCATCGGATGGAACATCTTTCCTTCGACGCCAGTAAGCGCGAAGATCGGCACGTAGACGAGCGTGATAATTAGCACGCCAAACAGCGACGGGCGGATGACTTCCGAACTGGCCGATGCGGCCAGATCAAAGCGTTCCTCGCGCGAGAGTAGCCGCCCGAGCCGATGCTGAGCCTCGCCGAAGCGACGCAGGCAATTCTCGACTATGATGACCGCGCCATCGACGATGAGGCCGAAATCGAGCGCGCCCAAGCTCATCAGATTGCCCGACACGCCCGCGCGCACCATGCCCGTCATCGTCATCAGCATGGAGATCGGGATCACCGCTGCCGTGATGAGCGCCGCACGGATATTGCCGAGCAGCAGGAACAATACGACGATGACGAGCAATGCGCCTTCCGCCAGATTGGTGGCGACCGTCTTAATGGTGCGATCGACGAGATCGGTGCGATCGTAGATCGGGACGGCACGCACACCGTCCGGAAGAGCCCTGGCCGCTTCCTCAAGCCGCTCGGCAGCGGCTTGGGCGACCACACGGCTGTTCTCACCAGCGAGCATGAACACGGTGCCAAGGACGACTTCCTGCCCATTCTCCGTCGCTGCGCCCGTCCGCAGCTCCTCGCCCATGCCAACGTCCGCGACATCCGCGACGCGGATGGGAACGCCGCCGCGGTTGGCGACTATGATTGAGCGCAGATCGTCGATGCCCGACGCTTGGCCGGGCACACGGACGAGATATTGCTCGCCGTATCGCTCGATATAGCCCGCGCCGACATTGGCGTTATTGCGGTCGAGCGCTTGCACCACGTCGTTCAGAGACAGCCCGTAGGACGAGAGACGTTCAGGCAGCGGCGTCACATGATATTGCCGCTCATAGCCGCCGATGCTGTTGACCTCGGTGACGCCGGGCGTGTTGCGAAGCTGCGGCCGGATCACCCAATCCTGCAACGTGCGCAGGTCTTCGGGGGTGTAGCGGCTTCCGTCCGGCTTGCGCGCGTTCGGCTCCGCCTCCAGCACATACATGAAGATTTCGCCGAGGCCCGTGGCGATCGGTCCCATCTCCGGCACGACGCCTTCTGGAAGCTGATCGCGCGCGGTCTGGAGGCGTTCGTTGATGAGTTGGCGCGCAAAATAGATGTCGGTGCCGTCCTCGAACACCGCCGTCACCTGGCTCAGCCCGTAGCGCGAGATTGAGCGCGTATATTGCAGACCGGGCACGCCGGCGATGGCAGTCTCGACGGGGAAAGTGACGCGCTGTTCCGCTTCGAGCGGTGAGAAGCCAGCCGCCTCGCTATTGATCTGAACTTGGACATTGGTGATGTCCGGCGTGGCGTCGATCGGGAGGCGCTGGAAGCTCCAGATGCCGACCGCGCACAACAGCACGACGATGGCCAGCACCGCCCAGCGGAAGCGGATGGAAGCCGCGAGGATGCGTTCCAGCAGCTCCCGACGTTCGGGGGCAACGGTATCAGTGGTCATGGCTTGCCCCCGACTTCTCGATGTCGGCGCGGATCAGGAAGGCGCCCTCGGTCACATATTCCGTGCCCGGCTCTAGGCCGCCCAACACCTCGGTCCATTCGGGCGTGCGCCGCCCGATCTCCAGCATCCGCACTTCGTAGGTGTTGCCGACCCTGGCATAGACCACCTCGAAATCGCGGAAGCGCTGGATGGCGCGTGTGCGAACCGCCAGCGGAACCTGCGCCTCCGCGATAGCGAACGAGCCCTCAACGCCCATGCCGGGCCGGAAGACTTGCGATGCGCGTGGCGGGAGATGGACATGCGCCACGAGCGTCTGACTGGCTATGTCGGCCGTGGGTAAGATGGCCTCCACCGGCGCCTCGATCCGCGCTTCGCCGGAAAGGCTGCGCACGGACACGCGCTGACCCACCCGCACACGTTCCGCATCGCGCGGGAACACGAAGAACTCGGCATGAATGTCAGAAGGATTGGCAATCACGAACAGAGCGCGGTCGCCGGTCGTATCGCCGACGTTGGCGTTCTTCTCGACGATCACGCCGCTGATCGGGGCCGTGACCGCATAGGTCTGGAGCGAATGGCTCGACTCGACACGCAGTAGAGTTTGTCCCCGAGTGACCTGCTGGCCGAGCCGGCCGGTCATCCACACGATCTGTCCGGGCAAGCGGGCACGCACATCGGCGCTGCCTTCGGGCGTGATCTCCACCCGGCCGGCCATGTCGATCAGCTCGGCGACCGTTGCGGGGCCAGCCCGCTCCGTCCGCACGCCGCCGGCCTGTGCCGCCTGCGGAGAAATGGTCGTGCGACCTTCATAGGAAGCGTAGGCCCAACTATGCGTGCGCCCACCTTCCACCGCGCGCACCCGCACATCGAACGAGTGGGGTTCGGCAACGACGCCGTTACCGCGCAGAAAATCCTCTTGGGGTCGGAACGCGAACCGATCAGTTCGACCGCCCAGCCGACTTAGCTCGATAGCGAGCTGCACTTGGTTAGGCGCGATCGGCTCGCCGTCCCGATACGGGTAAACCCGGTATTCGGGTTCGACACTATCCTCAAAGATCGTGACCTCAAGCGCGAAGTCGCCGTTGTGCAGCATCCTACCGCCATGCGGGCCGCGTTCGTAATCGGCTGCGGCTGCGGCTTCCGGTTGTTCGGTTTCGTTTGTCGTTGGCGAGCCGCTGCATCCGGCCAGCAAGGCGCAGGCGAGCAAGGCACCCGCCGATAGAAGGGAACGTGCCATCAGCGAATCTCCGCGCTGGAAAGGAGGGGAGCGTGGCGGCCGGTGAGCCGGTCGAGCCGGGCTCCCGCCAGATGAAACCGACGCAGCAGATCGACGCGACGCGATCGAACATCGACCACGGCTTGCTGAGCTTGGCTCACCTCAAGAAAGGTGAAGGCGGTGCCGCCTCGCCGGAAACCGTCACGGACGAGAACCACCGCGCGTTCGGCGCTAGGCAGCACTTCACTATCGAGCCGCCCTATCTCAGTGAGGATCGCCGCGCGCTCCGCCACCAGCCGGTCAATCTCACGCGCGACTTGAACACGGATCACGGCGATTTCGGCCTCAGCCGCTTGGGCGTCGGCCTGGGCGCGAAGAACATTGCCCCGGTTGGCGGAGCGGCTGCCAAGTGGGATCGACCCCCCGACAACGAGCGCAACGTCATTACCGTCGCCGAAGTGACGCACTCCGACGCGAGCGGTCGGATTTCCGACATTCGCAGTCTCGGCTAGGCGAAGCCGCGCCCCGGCCGCGTCGCGCTCGGCCGCAAGCAAAGCGAGATCAGGGCTGGCTTCGGCTCGCGCCGCCGACGCGCCCGGCGTATCGAATGATGCGAGATCAAGCCGGAAGTCGGCAGTTCCGCCCCAATAGGCTGCCAGACCCGCCCTAGCGATCCGCGCCGTCTCGCGTGCTTGACCCAGCGCGATCCTGGCCTGCGCCACGGCGGTTCGCGCGCGTTCCCCGGCGAAAAGCGGGTCGAGCGCGCGTCCGACGCGACGATCAACCTCCGCCTCTACCCGCTGGGCTTCTGCAAGGCGCTGTTCAGCAATCGGAACCGCTGCCTCGGCAGCCAGCGCTTCGACCCATGCAGTCTGCACTTGAGCCAGCAGGTCCAGCATCCGCAGGCGGTTGCGTTCCGTAGCGACCCCAAGCTCGGAGCGCGCCGCACCGATACGTGCCTGCCGCTGCCCGCCGCGTTCCCACGTCCGCTCATACCAAGCGGTCGTCTGCGATCGGCCAATCGGCGAGTAAGGGCCGGTTCCCGCGAAATCCTCGACATCGACACCCACGACATCGCGGGGCCGCACGTCGGCCTGGGCGATTGCCGCCTCTGCCGCTCGCACCCGCGCGGCACTCGCTGCCACAACCGGATCGCCGCTGGCGACCCTGGAAAGGGCGTCGGATAAACTTAGTTCCTGCGCCGCTCCGATCGAAGGAGTGGACAGGGCAGCGAGCGCCGCGCTTATCGCAAGCGCGCGCCGCACGCGCGCTTGTGGGCGCGCAGAAAACGTAAATGACATGACAAGTCGGCCTCACGAGCAGGCGTGGCGAATGCCGCGCCTCAAGTGACGCGGCGGCTTAGGTGCGGATCGCGCTGCTCTTGGGAGGTCGTTCGGGACCGTGAGTTAGGAAGCCGGGCATTCGGCCATCGACTGCCGGCCGCCAAGGGGAATCCCCCGAGAACATCCAAGATGCCTCGTGCGATACCGGCGTGAACAGTCCCGAGCCGCTATCGACATGGTGGTGATTTCCGGTCCCTGGCTGATGGTCAGGAGCGTCGTCGCCATCGTCAGGGTGTGAGTCGTGGGTGTCGTGCTGATGGTCGTCCGCCTCAAACACGATCTTGCTGAACGCGAGATGCTCATGGTTGCCGGAAGCACTTGATTGATGCTGAATCTGATCGACCACATTTGCCATGCTGGCGCTGGAAAAGACCAGCATCAGCGCGACGCACAGCGTTGCGCAAAGTCTAAAGGCCAGATGTCCAGTCAATCTTGTCACGATCAACGAGCATAGGCGGCCGGTAGGATAAGGCAAGGCTGCGCGACCGCCGCTGCGCCGGGCGCTCGCCGACCGCGCGCTCATCCGCCCAATTTCCGCGTGTTGCAGGACGAGTTCATATCGACTGCATCTCTATGGTGAGATGGCGCAGTTCATGGACCGGCTTGAGCCGTTCTTGAACAGCGGCGCGATCCACCGCGCCTAGTGCTACTACGCTCACAATTCCAGCATGGGCGTCGGGGCTGACGCGCCAGACATGCAGGTCAGCAATTTGTGCATCGCCTGGAGCTTCAACCAGCTCGCGGATTTCCTCGGCGACATGCTCGTCAGTGCGATCAAGCAGCACCCACGCGGTCTCGCGCATCAGCGACCATGACCAGCGAGCAATCACGAGGGCGCCGACGATCCCCATTACCGGATCGAGCCACACCCAACCCAAAAAGCGGCCCGAAAGGAGTGCGATGATCGCCAGCACCGACGTTAGTGCGTCGGCGAGGACATGGACATAGGCGGCGCGAAGATTGTTGTCCTGGCTGCGCATCCCCGCCACCGGATGGTCATGGTGATTGTTATGCGCATGGTCGTGGCGCCCGTGGTCGTGAGCGTGATGACCGTGAGAATGGCCGTGCCCATGATCGTGAGAATGTGATCCCGCCAGTAGGAAGGCGCTGGCCACATTCACGGCGAGCCCGATAGCAGCCACGATCGTCGCCTCGGTGAACGCCACCGTCGTTGGCTGGAACAGCCGGACTACTGATTCGACGCCGATGCCGATCGCAATGACGGCGAGGACCAATGCCGAGGCGAACCCCGCCAAGTCTCCGACCTTGCCCGTTCCGAAGCTGAACCGGCGATCCGAGGCATGTCGCTTCGCATAGGAGTAGGCGATAGCCGCAACGCTCAATGCTCCGGCGTGTGTTGCCATGTGAAAGCCGTCCGCGAGGAGCGCCATCGAGCCTGTCAGATAGCCGGCGATGATTTCCCCGACCATCATTGTCGCCGTGAGCGCCACCACCCAAAGCGTCCGACGCGCATTGGCGTCGTGTGACGCCCCGAGAAAGACGTGATCGTGGGTGAAGCGGTCTGCTTGAGAGGCGACGGTCATTGGCGAGCCTATTTCGAGTAACGGCGAACGACGGTTTTCAATTCCTCCGCCGCGTGAAGGCGGTCGGCATCATTCAGCCCTGGCTTCGCAACATGCTGGTCGAGGTGCTCCGCAATGATCTCATCCAGGAGGCCATTCACCGCGCCGCGAACGGCTGCGACGAGGTGAAGAACCTCGCCACATGAAGCGCCACGCGCCAACCCTCGCTCGACTGCGCTAACTTGCCCAGCGATGCGACGCACACGCGCGATCAGCTCAGAGCAATTTTCTTGTGTATGGGCCATAGCATAACCCCCTAGCCTATAGGATTGGCAAGCGCCAGTCTGCTCCGAGCATCCCGAGAACGTGCCAGGCTGCCGGCGAAGCGCAAGCGACGCGCGACGGCGGTGATTGCGCGCTCGCTTCGGCGTTTGGCGGCGCTAGGGTAGTAGGAACGGCGAGATGTATTCGTTATGCTTATCCTGCGCGGGGCGCCACTTCCTCCAATCGGATATCGGATCCCGCGATGAGCGATGAAGGCTTGCCGCCGGTCGCCGGCTCCGTGGAGGCGCTCCAGCGCGCCCTCCTGTCCGATCCCCAGGATTTCGAAGCTCACATGGGTCTGGCGACGGCCCTGATGGCCGCCCAGCGCTTCGTCGAGGCCGAGCACCATGCCCGCGAGGCCCTGGCGATCCGGGCCTATGCGCCGTCCGCTGTCCGCACCCTGGCCTCGCTGCTGCAGCTTCAGGGCCGGCATGCCGAGGCCCTGGCCTTCGCCGAGGAGGTGACGGGCGTCGACATGGACCACGGCGAGGGGTGGATGGCGCGCGCCGACTCCCTGGCCAACCTTGGGCGGCAGCAGGACGCGTACAACTGCTACCAGGTGGCGATGCGCGACGGCGCCGTGGCCTTCGAGGCGCTGGTGAAGATCGGGCTGATGCTGGCGCAGCTGGGCCACGGCGGGCCGGCGATCCAGGCGTTCGACGCCGCCCTCTCGCTGAATCCCGAGGCGACGGAGCCCCGTTATCAGCGCGGTGTCCTGCGGTTGGCGCTCGGGGACTTCGCGCAGGGCTGGGACGACTACGAGGCCCGCTGGCGCTCGGACCGCTTCCTCGCGGGCGGCCGCGGAATCGTGCCCCGGCCCCTGGTCACGATGCTGGCGCTCAACCCTTCGTCCGAGACCCTCGCGGGGCGTCGCGTTCTGGTGATGGGTGAGCAGGGGGTGGGCGACCAGCTGATGTTCGCCAGCATGATCCCGGACCTGGCGCGCACGGCGGCCAGCGTCGAGTGCGTCTGCGAGCCGCGCCTGGTCAGGCTGCTGTCGGCGTCGTTCGAGGGCGTCTCGGTGCTGGCGCCGAGGGACGCCAAGATCGACACCGACCTCATCGACACCCTGTTGGCCATGGGCAGCCTGGGGTCGGCCTTCCGCCGCGATCCCAAGGCGTTTCCGGGCGCGCCCTACCTTCGTCCCCGGCCCGAGGTGCGCGAGCGCTGGGCCGAACGGCTCGGGCCCAAGACGCGGCGCCTGCGGGTCGGCGTCTCGTGGCGCGGCGGCGTGGCGGCGACGCGCACCCACGCCCGGTCGCTGTCGCTGCAACAGCTGTCGCCGGTCCTGGACCTGGCGGACTGCGAGTTCGTCAGCCTGCAGTATGGCGACGTCGCCGCCGAGGTGGCGGCCTTCAACGCCGGGCGTGACAATCCCATCCGGGTCTTCCCGCGCGAGGAGATCGACGACTTCGAGGATCTGGCCGGCCTGGCGGCGAACCTCGACCTGGTGGTGTCGGTGCAGACCGCGCTCGTCCATCTCTGCGGCGCTATCGGCCAGACCTGCCTGACGCTCGTGCCCCACACGCCGGAGTGGCGGTACGGCGCGAGCGGCCCGACGATGCCCTGGTACGGGTCGGTGCGCCTGTTCCGCCAGCAGCAGCATGGCGCCTGGGGTCCTGCCATCGCCGACGTGGCCGCCGCCGTCCCGGCGCAGGGAGGCGGTTGACGCCCCGCCGTCCCGCCCTTCACCTGAGGGCAAAACGGGGGAGGCGCGCATGGCCGGGATGAAGGTCGCCTATTCGGCGGAGGGCGTGGAGTTCATCGGCACGGTGTTCACGCCGGCCGGATCGGGGCCCGCGCCCGGCGTCCTGGTGGCGCACGAGTCGAACGGCATTACGCAGCACACCCTGGATGCGGCGGAGCGGCTCTCGCAGCTGGGCTTCGTGGCGCTGACGGTCGACTACCAGGGCGGCGGGATCTCGTTGACCGACCGGGACGAGATGATGCGGCGCTACGCCTGGTTCATGGCCGACCCCAGCCATATCCGCACTCGCCTGCAGACCGCGATGGAGACACTGCTCGCCCAGCCTCGGGTCGATCCTTCGCGGGTCGCGGCCGTCGGCTACTGCTACGGCGGCACGGCGGTGCTGGAGCTGGCGCGGAGCGGCGCCGACCTGAAGGCCGTCGTGGGCTTCCACTCCGGACTGCAGACCGCCCGGCCGCAGGACGCATCGGCCATCAAGGCCAAGGTGCTGGTGCAGATCGGCGCCGACGACCCGGTCATCCCGCCTGAGCAACGGGTCGCCTTCGAGAAGGAAATGACCGCCGGCGGCGTCGACTGGCGCATGCAGGTGTTCGGCAAGACCGGTCACAGCTTCACCAACCCGGAGATCGACGCCTATGGCCTGCCGGGATTCAGCTACCAGGCCGACAGCGATCGGCGGTCCTGGGCGGCCATGAGGGAGCTGTTCGGCGAGGTCGGGCTGCTCTGAGCCCTGTTGCCGGCGCGCAACATTCCCCTTCCAAGCGTAACCGCTCGCCTTTCCGGCCTGCCATTACGACGGTTTTTTGACTACGCCTGCCGCAGAAACAGGCAGCGACACAAGCTGCGGTTGCGGAAGGACGTCTCCCATGAATACCCGAAAGCTCGCCTTGACGGCGCGCGCCAGCGCGCTTGCGCTCGTCGTCGGTCTCCCGGCCGGCCAGGTCGTCGCCGCTGAGGCAGACACCGGCGTCGAGGTCCAGGAACTGGTCGTCACCTCGCGGAAGCGCGACGAAGCGCTGATCGACGTGCCGTTCTCGGTGGCCGCCCAGAGCGAAGCGGTGATGCGCAACCGCGGCATCACCAATGTCGAGGAGCTGTCGCGCACCGTCGCCAGCTTCACCGTTCAGAACCTCGGCCCCGGCCAGAGCCAGGTGGCTATCCGCGGCATCTCTGCCGGCCAGATCGTCCGCGACCAGCCGGGCGTGAAGGAGCAGGTGGGCGTCTACCTCGACGAATCCGTGATCTCGATGTCGCTGTTCACGCCGGATCTCGACCTCTTCGACCTGAACCGCGTGGAAGTGTTGCGCGGGCCGCAGGGTACGCTGTTCGGCTCGGGCTCGCTGTCCGGCACCGTCCGCTACATCACCAACCAGCCTCGCCTCGACGCCTTCTCGGGCACGATCGAGGCCACCGCCTCGACGGTCCAGGGCGGGTCGACGGGGGGTAACCTCAAGGGCGCCGTGAACATGCCGCTCAGCGAGCAGGCGGCCCTGCGGATCAGCGCCTATGCGGAGAAGTTCCCGGGCTTCATCGACGCCGTCATGCCCGGCGGCGCGGTGGACAAGGACGTCAACGACGGCACGCGCTACGGCATCCGCGCGGCCCTGCTGTTCCAACCGACCGAGAACCTCTCGATCACGCCGCGGGTGGTGTACCAGAAGATCGACGTGGACGGCTTCAACCGGGTCGACGTCTACAACATCCTGGGCAACCCTTTCACCACCACGCGCCCGCGCGTGACGCTGGGGGGCACGAAGCAGTTCATCCAGCTGGAAGAGAAGTTCAAGGACGAGTTCCTGCTGGGCGACCTGACGCTCCAGTACGACATGGGCGACCTGCGCTTCACCTCGATCACCAGCTACAGCGACCGCGACGTGCTGGTGCTGCGTGACGCCGGCGCGCTCACCAGCTCGATCACCGGGGGCTCCATTGGCCTCCCGCCGGCGGTCTACACGCTGAACTCGCCGCTCGCCGACACCACCGACTCCAAGACCTTCACCCAGGAGGCCCGCGTCGGCTCGACCGGCGACGGCCCGCTGCAGTGGGTGGCCGGCGCATTCTACTCCCACATTGACCGCGACTACGCCCAGGACCTGTTCGTCCAGGGCTTCAGCGCCGCCAGCGGCATCCCCAGCGCCAGCGACGTGGCTCCGACGGACCACCTCTACTTCTCGACGGTGCCCTACAAGCAGAAGCAGTTCGCGGTGTTCGGCGAGGCGACCTACTCGGTCACCGACCGCCTGGACATCACCGGCGGCCTGCGCTGGGCGGACTACAAGGAAACCCGGACGCTCACCTTCGACGGCATCTTCGCCGACAAGACCATCGCGGTCCCCGGCAAGACCAAGGCCGACGCCTGGGCGCCCCGCCTGATCGTGGCCTATGAGGCGACCGACGACGTCACCTTGAACGCCCAGGTGTCCAAGGGCTTCCGGCTGGGCGGCATCAACGACCCGCTGAACCGTCCGCTCTGCACGCCCGCGGACTTCGCCACGTTCAACGCGCTGTCCTCGCCCAGCTTCAAGAACGAGACGGTGTGGAACTACGAGGCCGGCATGAAGGCGCGCCTGGGCGGGGGCCGCGGGTCGCTGACCCTGGCCGGCTTCTATGCCGATATCTCGAACCTCCAGGCGACCATCGACGCCGGGTCCTGCTCGTCGCGGATCATCGCCAATGTGAAGAGCGCCAAGTCGGTCGGCTTCGACGCCGAGTTCGCCTACCGGATCACCGACAACTTCGACATCGCGGCGACCGCCTCGTACAACGACGCGCAGCTCACCTCGAGCCTGAACGACGCCGCCGGCAACCCGATCCAGGGCCTGCGCGACGGCAACCGCCTGCCCACCGTGCCCAAGTTCCAGGGCTCGATCAGCGTCGGTTACGAGCGTGAAGTCACCTCGGAGCTGGAGGCGTTCTCGAACCTGACCTTCCAGCACGTGGGCAAGCGCTACACCCAGGTCTCGGACCAGGAGCAGAACCCCCGCACGGTGGCGCTCTTCCCGAACGTGGGCGCCGGCACGGCCACCAGCCTGATCTTCCCGCTGGAACTGCCGTCGTACGAGATCCTCAACCTGCGGATCGGCGTGCGCGGCGACGGCTGGGAGGCCGCGGCCTTCGTGAACAACCTGGGCGACGAGCGGGCCAAGCTGGCCATCGACCGCGAGCGCGGCCTGCGCGCCCGCTACGGCTTCCTGACCAACCCGCCGCGCACCTACGGCGCGACGGTGCGGAAGTCCTTCTAGGTCTGGGCGGGGCGAGGCGGAAACGTCTCGCCCCACTCTCGAACTCGCGGTATCCCCGCTCATGGGGATCGTCCTGAAGCGGCCGGCGCTCGCCGGCCTGGCCGCCGGACTGCTGGCGCTGGCCTGGGCCGGCGCGGCCCTGGCGCACAACATCGGCGGGACCGACGCGGCGTTCGTGGCGGCGACCCGCGGCCCTGACCCGATCCCCTTCATGTACCTGGGCGCCAAGCACATGGTGACCGGCTACGACCACCTGCTGTTCCTGGTGGGGGTGATCTTCTTTCTGTTCCGGCTGCGGCAGATCGCGCTCTACGTCAGCCTGTTCTCGCTGGGCCATTCGATCACCCTGCTGGCCGGGGTGTTCTTCGACATCCACGCCGATCCGCACCTGGTGGACGCGGTGATCGGCCTGTCGGTGGTCTACAAGGCCTTCGAGAACCTGGGCGGCTTCCGCACCCTGTTCGGCGTACAGCCGGACCCGCGGGCCGCGGTGCTGGGCTTCGGCCTGATCCACGGCTTCGGCCTGGCCACCAAGCTGCAGGCGCTGGAGCTCAATCCCGAAGGCCTGCTCACGAACCTCGTGTCGTTCAACGTCGGCGTCGAAATCGGCCAGATCCTGGCGCTGTCGCTGATCCTGGGCGCCATGATCCTCTGGCGGCGGACGCCAGCGTTCGACCGCACGGCGGCGGGGGCGAACGTGCTGCTGATGCTGGCGGGCTTCGTGCTCGCGGGCCACCAGGTCGCGGGCTACATTTACGGCGGAGCGGTGTCATGAGCGAGCAAAAGGCCATGCCCAAGGGCCGGTTGGTCGCGGCCACGCTGGGCGCGGCGATCCTGGCCGTGCTGATCGTGCTGGGCGCCATCCTGCCCGCGGAGTTCAACCGGGATCCGCTGGGTCTCGGCAAGCTGTCGGGCCTGTCGCGGCTCTGGGCGCCGGAGGACCAGCAGGTCGCCTCCAGCGACGGCGTGGCCCGCGCCCGCGAGTACGACATCGCCTTCCGCACCGACGTGGTGGAGATCCCGCTGGGCGACTTCCTGGCCGGCGCCGACAAGTCCGAGCTCGAGTACAAGGTGCGGATGGCGAAGGACGCCACCCTGACCTACGCCTGGGAGGTGATCGGCGCGACCGAGCCCCGCGACTTCCATTTCGACCAGCACGGCCACACCACGCCGGCGCCGGGCCAGCCGATGACCGTGGCCACCCACAGGCAGGGGTTCGGGCTGAAACAGCAGGGGGCGCTGACGGCGCCGTTCGACGGCATTCAGGGCTGGCAGTTCTCCAATTCAAGCGAGAAGCCGGTGGTGGTGCGGCTGCGCCTGGCGGGCTTCTACGAGCTGATCCCCTCGGGCCAGCCGGGCAACGAGGCCGGAATCGTCGCCAATGTTCCCGCCGGGCAATCCCGGCCAGAGGCGGCGCGGCCGTAGCTCTGCAATACCTTCGCCGCAATTGGCGCGCCTAGTGGGGACTTGAGGAGACCTCGTATGCGTATCCGTCTCGCCCTTCTGGCCGCCATGATCGCCGTCCCGGCGTTCGCCGCCGAACCCGACGCGCCCGTGGCGACAGCCCAGCCGGGCTCGCCGCCGGTCTCGACGGCCGAGCAGATCGACGCCTTCATCAAGAGCTCGCCAGCCCGCGAGGCGCGGCGCGCGGAAGACGCGGTCGCCGATGGCGTCGTGCCCGGCGAGGACCGCAAGCCGCACGGCGAGATCAGCGTGGGCGTCGGCACCGGCGGCTATCGCAGCGTCTATGGCCGCACCGAGATTCCGGTAGGCAAGAATGGGCGCGTCAGCCTGGCCTTCGAGGACACCCGCAACGGCTACGGTTACGGCCGCGGCTGGTACGGCGGCCCCTATGGCGCGGGTCCGCTTGGGCTCGGCGGTCCCGACCGCCAGCGCTGCGACCTGGAAGGCATGAGCCCCGCCCGGCCGCTCGACACCATGGGCGGACCGAACGGCCGGTGTGTCCGGCCGCTCTCCGACTGGTAGGCCTGAAGCCTACTTCTTCTGATCCGGGATCGGCGGCAGGGGGTCGCCCTTGGCCACGCCGTTGGCCTTGATGTCGGGCTGGATGATGAACTGTTCGTGGCAGGCGACGCAGACCTCATAGACCTTGCCCCCTTCGTCGAAGACCGCCTGCTTGTCGTGCTTCTCGGCGGCGGCGCGCGCGATCAGGGCGCGTTCGGTCAGGAGCTGGGCGTACTTGTTCCAGTCGGCCTCGGGCGCGCGCGTGCGGCCCGGCATCTGCAGGATGTTGCCCGCCTCGATCAGCATGGTCGCGCCGGTGACCAGGACGTCCCAGCCCTCGTCGGTGGTCGGCGACAGGTCGCGCTCGCCCGCCTCGGTGATCTCGTAGCCGGAGCCCTTCCAGTACATGAAGGCGGCCGGGTCGACGAAGTGGCCCATGAACTCGGTCATCGGGATGTCGGTGTTGAACTTCGGCTCCCCGGCCTTGGGCGCGCCGGGTTTCCCCGGCGAACAGGCGGTGAGCAGCGCGGCGCTGGCCGCCAGGACGAGAAGACGTTTCAAGGGGCGGACTCCTAAGGCACGCGCGACGTTTGCAGACCCACCTTAACTCCGGCTTTCCGGCCGACGCCCGTACGGAACGGTTACAAACTGCGCCTCAGGCGGCCGCCAGCGCCCCGACCGACAGGTCCGAGCCCCACAGTCTAGATTGTTCTTGCTGTTGGGGAGCGAAATGCGGGTTGAGCGTTTCCCTTTCGATGGGTGTTGCGCAATATACGCCCAATCATCGTTCGCCGACTCGACCAGGATGTTTTCTTGACCGACCAACCCCTGCCGCCCCCCGTGGCGAGCGCCCTCGACCTGATCGGCCGCACGCCGATGCTGGAGCTGACGGGCTTCGACACCGGCCCCTGCCGCCTGTTCGTGAAGCTGGAGAACGCCAACCCCGGCGGCTCTATCAAGGACCGCATCGCGCGATCGATGATCGAGGCCGCGGAGAAGGACGGCTCGCTGAAGCCCGGCGGGACCATCGTCGAGGCCACCGCCGGCAACACCGGGCTGGGCCTGGCCCAGGTGGGCATCCTGAAGGGCTACAAGCTCCTGCTGGTGGTGCCCGACAAGATGGCGCGGGAGAAGATCCAGCACCTGCGCGCCATGGGCGTGGATGTGCGCATCACCCGCTCCGACGTCGGCAAGGGCCACCCGGAGTACTACCAGGACATGGCCCAGGCGCTGGCGGCGAAGCTGAACAACGCCGTCTTCATTAACCAGTTTTCCAACCCGGCGAATCCGCTGGCCCATGAGACCACCACCGGCCCGGAGATCCTGGAGCAGATGGAAGGCGACGTGGACGCGGTGGTCGTGGGCGTGGGCTCTGGCGGCACGCTGACGGGCCTCGGCCGCTTCTTCGCCAAGGCCTCGCCGAAGACCAAGATGGTGCTGGCCGATCCGGTGGGCTCGATCCTGGCGCCCCTGGTCGAGCGCGGAGAGAAGGTCGAGCCCGGCTCCTGGGTCGTCGAGGGGATCGGCGAGGACTTCATCCCCGACAACTGCGACCTCAAGCTGGTCGCCAAGGCCTATGAGATTTCCGACACCGAGAGCATCGCCACCGCCCGCCTGCTGCTGACCAAGGCGGGGATCCTGGCAGGGTCGTCGTCGGGGACGCTGCTGGCCGGGGCGCTCCGCTACTGCCGCGACCAGACCGAGCCGAAGCGGGTGGTGACGCTCGTCTGCGACACGGGCAGCCGCTACCTGTCCAAGGTCTACAACGACAGCTGGGTCGCCGAGCAGGGGCTGGTGGATCGCGAGCTGCACGGCGACCTGCGCGACCTGATCGCGCGCACGCCCGGCGACGCGGTGACCGTGGGTCCCGACGACGCCCTGCTCACCGCCTACAACCGCATGCGCGCGGCGGACGTGTCCCAGTTGCCGGTGATCGACGACGGCCGGCTGATCGGGCTGATCGACGAGAGCGACCTCCTGGAGGCCGTCGAGGACCGCCGGCAGGACGCCCGTTTCCGCCAGCCGGTTTCCACGGCCATGACGGCCAAGCTGCACACCCTGCAGGCCGGCGAGCAACTGGACGCCCTGCTCCCCATATTCGAGCGTGACGAGGTGGCGATCGTGATGGAGGGCAAGGAGTTCCTCGGCCTGATCACCCGCATCGACCTGATCAACTATCTGAGGCGGGCAGCGTGAGCGACGAACACTCCAAGGCGGGCAAGAACCGCCTCGACTTCGCCACCCGCGCCATCCACGGCGGCCAGGAACACGACCCGACCACCGGCGCTGTCATGCCGCCGATCTACGCCACCTCGACCTATGCCCAGTCGAGCCCCGGCGTACACACCGGCTTCGAATATTCCCGCAGCCAGAACCCGACGCGCTTCGCCCTGGAGCGCGGCCTGGCCGACCTGGAGAGCGGGACCAAGGGCTATGCCTTCGCCTCGGGCCTGGCGGCGATCGCGACCCTGCTGGAGGCGTTCGACGCCGGCGACCACATCATCGCCAGCGAGGACCTCTACGGCGGCTCGTTCCGCCTGTTCGACAAGGTGCGCACCCGCTCGGCGGGCCTTCGGGTCAGCTACGTCGACCTGGCGGACGTTGCGGCCATCGAGGCGGCCATCGAGCCCCGCACCCGGATGGTCTGGGTCGAGACGCCCACCAACCCCCTGCTGCGCCTGGCCGATCTCGAAGCCATCGCCGCACTCTGCAAGAAGCACGGCCTGATCGCGGCGGCCGACAACACCTTCGCCAGCCCCTACATCCAGCGCCCGCTGGAGTTCGGCTTCGACGCGGTGATGCACTCCACCACCAAGTACATTGGCGGCCACTCCGACGTGGTCGGCGGCGCCCTGGTGGTGGGCGAGAACGCCGACTTCCGCGACAAGATGACGTTCCTGCAGAACGCCATCGGCTCGGTGGCCTCGCCGTTCGACAGTTTCCTGACGCTTCGGGGCATGAAGACGCTGGCGCTGCGCATGCAGCGGCACTGCGAGAACGGCCAGGCGATCGCCGAGTGGCTGGAGGCGCGCAAGGACGTGGCCAAGGTGGTCTACCCGGGCCTGAAGAGCCACCCGCAGCACGAGCTGGCCAAGCGCCAGATGTCCAGCTTCGGCGGCATGATCACCGTGGTGCTGAACCGCGACCTGGCCGGCACGAAACGGATGCTGGAGCGGACCGAGCTGTTCACGCTGGCGGAGAGCCTGGGCGGCGTCGAGAGCCTGATCGAGCACCCGGCGATCATGACCCACGCCTCGATCCCCGCGGAGACCCGCGAGCGCATCGGCATTGTGGATGGGTTGATCCGCCTCAGCGTCGGCGTGGAGAACGTCGACGACCTGATCGCGGACTTGGATCGGGCGTTGGGGCTGTAACCCCCTCCCCCCTTCGGGGACCTCCCTCTGAGGGGAAGGACCTAGATGCTTCCCCTCCGGGGGAGCTCGCGAAGCGAGAGGGGGCTACAGGAACAGGTCCGCCGCCGCGTCCACGATGGCGTCCACGTCCAGGCGGTAGTGGCGGTAGAGGTCGGGGAGGTCGCCGACCTGGCCGAAGCTGTCGAGGCCGAGCGAGCTGACCCGCTGGCCCAAGACGCCTCCCAGCCAGGAGAGAGTCGCCGGCGAGGCGTCCACAACCGTCACCAGGCCTGCGCCCGGCGCGAGCTGGCCCAGCAGGGTCTCGGCATGGCTGGCGCGTTTGCCGCCGCCCTGCCAGCGGCTGCGTCGGCTGGCCATCCAGTCGCGGTGCAGCAAACCCGGCGAGACCACGTTCAGGACCCCCAGACCCGGGATGTCGTCGGCGAGTTGCTCGGCGGCGGCCAGCACCTCGGGCGCCACCGCGCCACAGAACACGATGGCCGCCTCGCTGGCCAGGCCCGGGGCCCTCAGCCAGTAGGCGCCCTTCAGCGCGTCCTCGCGCCAGGCGTCGTCGGTGCGCTCGACCTGGGTCAGGGCCCGGGTGGTCAGCCGAAGGTAGACCGAGCCGCCGTCGTCGGCCTGCATGTGGCCGAAGGACCAGCGCATGACCTCGGCCAGCTCGTCCACGAAGGCGGGTTCGAAATAGGTCAGCCCCGGCTGGCCGATGCCGATGAGCGGTGTGTAGATCGACTGGTGCGCGCCGCCCTCGGGACCCAGCGTCAGGCCGGACGGCGTGGCCACCAGCATGAACCGGGCGTCCTGGTAGCAGGCGTAGTTCAGGGCATCGAGGCCGCGGCTGATGAAGGGGTCGTAGACGGTCCCGATCGGCAGGAGGCGCTCCCCGAACAACGGGGCCGACAGGCCGAAGGCGGCCAGGTTCAGGAACAGGTTGTGCTCGGCGATGCCCAGCTCCACGTGCTGGCCGGCGGTCTTGCCCGCCCAGCGCTGGGCGGAGGGGATTTTGGCGTCACGGAACACGTCGGCGGTGTCGCGGCGGCGGAACAGGCCGCGCTGGTTCACGAAGCCGCCCAGGTTGGTGGAGACGGTCACGTCCGGCGAGGTCGTGACGATCCGGTCGGCCAGCGGATGGCCGCTCTTGGCCAGGTCCAGCAGGATGCGGCCGAAGGCCTGTTGGGTGGACTGCTCGGTCCCGTCGGGACTGGGGAATTCGCCGCGGGGCGGGACGGGGACCGGCGGGGCTACGTGGCGGCGCTGGACGGGCCGGGCGAACGGCGTGGCGTCGATGAAGGCGCGGACCTCGCCGGCCTCGGCCGCAGAGAGGCCGGCCAGCGGTTCCCACTCCTGGCCCTCGGTGACGGCCATGGACGCGCGGAGCGCCTCGACCTGGGTCGGCGTCATCAGGCCGGCGTGGTTGTCCTTATGCCCCTGCAGCGGCAGGCCGAAGCCCTTCACCGTATAGGCGATGAACATGGTGGGCGTGTCGTCCTGGGCCGCGTCGAACGCCTCGGTCAGGGTCTCGATGCAATGGCCGCCCAGGCCGATCATCAGCTCGTGCAGCGCCTCGTCGGTGAAGCTCTCGAGCAGGGCGCGGACGCCGGCCTGCCGGCCGATGTCGCGCGTCAGCCGCTCGCGCCAGGCCGCCCCGCCCTGGTAGGTCAGGGCGGCGAAGTCGGCGTTGGGACAGGCCTCGATCCACGCCTGCAGCGGCTTGCCGCCGGGCCGGGCGAAGGCGCGCATCTGGGCCTTGCCCCACTTGAGCGTCACCACCCGCCAGCCGGCGGTCTCGAAGATGTCGTCGAAGCGGTCGAACATCCGGTCGGCCGTGGTCGCATCGAGGCTCTGGCGGTTGTAGTCCACGATCCACCAGACGTTGCGGATGTCGTGCTTGTAGGCCTCGATCAGGCACTCATAGATGTTGCCCTCGTCCAGCTCGGCGTCGCCCATGGTGGCGACGAACCGACCCCGGCGCTCGGCGGCCAGCCAGCCGTGGCCGGACAGATAGTCCTGCATCAGCGAGGCGAAGGCGGTGATCGCCACGCCCAGGCCCACCGAGCCGGTGGAGAAGTCGACGTCGTCCTTGTCTTTGGTCCGCGAGGGATAGGATTGGGCGCCGCCGAAGCTGCGGAAAGCCTCCAACTGCTGCCGAGTCTGGCGGCCCATCAGGTACTGGGCGGCGTGGAAGACGGGGCTGGCGTGCGGCTTCACCGCGACCCGGTCCTCGGGCTTCAAGGCGTGGAAGTAGAGCGCCGTCATGATGGTGGTCATCGAGGCGCAGGAGGCCTGGTGGCCGCCCACCTTCAGCCCGTCGCGGCTTTCACGCAGGTGGTTGGCGTTGTGGATGGTCCAGGTCGCCAGCCAGCGCAGGCGGTCGTCGATGCGGCGCAGCATGTCCATGTGGTGCTCGGCGCCGCGATTGTGACCGGCGGGAGCGGAGGCGGAAGCGTGGCGTTGGGGCATGGAACTCGCGGCGCTGGGGCGTTCGGGGGAAACTTGCATCCCGTCCGACTGAAAAAGGGGCGGGTTGATGCGGCTTCTAGCAGACTTCGGGGTTGAACGTCAGGTTGGCGGACGCAGGCCTTTGCTTCAGGCCGGAAATCGAAAAGCGGGTACGCAGCGATTGACGGGTCTTCCAGGTTGGGGTTCGCTTGCCGCCAGAACGCGACGAAGAGCGCGTCGGAGGAACGAGCGTCATGACCCACCCCGCGCCGGCCACGGCCGACCGCCTGCCTCTGAAGACCAAGTTTGCATTCGGCATCGGCAGCGCCGCGGAGGTCATCGCCCTCTACGCCGTCTCCAGCTTCGCCCTGCTCTACTACAACCAGGTGCTGGGCGTGCCGGCCCACTGGATCGGGATCGCCATCTCGCTCAGCCTGGTCCTGGACGGCTTGACGGAGCCGGTGGTGGGGGCCTGGTCGGACCGGACCAAGTCGAAGCTCGGGCGCCGGCATCCGTGGATGTACGCCGCGCCGATCCCCATCGCGCTCACCTTCTACGCCATCTTCAATCCGCCCGAGGGCCTCGACCAGATGGCCCTGACCATCTGGTGCGGCGTCGCCGTATCCCTTCTGCGGCAGGTGATGACCTTCTTCCACACGCCGCACCTGGCGCTGGGGGCGGAGCTGTCGCCCAACTACATCGAGCGCTCGAAGGTGATGGCCTACAACAGCTTCTTCACCTGGGCGGGCGGCGCAGGCATGACCTGGATCGCGCTCAGCTACTTCTTCCCGGCGACGCCGGAATATCCGCGCGGCCTGCTCAACCCGGAGCCCTGGCCGACCTTCGCCCTGACCATGGCGATCATCATCCTCACGGTGCTGTTCGCCTCGGCCTGGTTCACCCGTGACCGCATTCCGTTCCTGCCGAAGCCGGCCGACGACGTGAAGAACTTCAGCCCGACCGAGTTCTTCGCCGACGTCTGGAAGGCGCTTCGGAACATCAACTATGTGTGGCTGCTGATCGGCTACTTCTTCCTGTCGATGATGATCGGCCTGAAGGAAGGGCTGCGGCTCTACACCGGCACCTTCTACTGGGGCTTCAACAGCGAGGACCTGCGCTGGTACGTGATCGGCAGCTTCGCCGGCTACGCCGCGGCCTTCGCCTTCGCCGCCCGCATGCACGGCCGCTTCGACAAGCGGGCCACCCTCGTCTGGGGCGCGGTCGCCTACGCCCTGACGACGGCCTTCCCACTTCTGCTGGGCCAACTCGGCATCCTGACCCAGGAGACCCCGAACCTGCTGTGGATGCTGATCGCCTGGTCGGCGCTGTCCTACGGCTCGCTCAGCGTGCTGCAGATCGGCGCCATGTCGGCGCTGGCCGACATCGCCGACGAGAACGAACTGCGCTTCGGCGTGCGCCAGGAGGGCATCCTCTATTCCACGCGCGCCCTGGCGGCCAAGATCGACCAGGCCATAGGCTCGGCCCTGGCCGGCTTCGTGCTGCTGATCATCGCCTTCCCGCAGAAGGCCCAGCCGGGCGCCGTCGCTGACGACGTGCTGTTCAACCTCGCGCTCTGGGATGGGGTTCTCGCGGCCGTGCCCGGCCTGGTCGCCGCCTACTGCTACGGCCGCTACCGGATCACCAAGGGGAGCTACGAGGCCACCCGGGCGGCCCTGGTGGCGCGACGGGGCCAGGTCCAGGGAGGTCAGGATATCCCGCCCGTAAAGGACCCGCCGAGCGTCGTCGCCGCCACGCCGGCCGAGTGATCAGGCCGGCCTGAGCGCCTGCATGAGGCTGCCGGTGTAGGCCGCGTGACCCACGTGGGTCAGGCGCGCCTCGAAGTCGGCCCAGATGTCGCCGCCCAGGTCGCGCCAGCGGCGGCAGAAGGCGTAGTCCTCCGAGAGGTACTGGCCGGTCTCCGGCTCGATCATGGTGTCGAAGACCATGACCGCCTCGTCCGCCGGGTCGTCGCCCAGCCGGGCGCGCAGCTCGGGATGGGCGTCCGCGATTCGCTGCAGGGCCTGGCGGCGGATCAGCAGGAAGCCGGTGCCGCCGTAGGCCACCTTGGCGACGCCGTTCTCGACCTCGACGCTGTTGTCCGGCGTCGGCAGGAAGCGGACTACATAGCCGATGGCCGACGCCTGAAGGTCGCTCACGCCGGCTTTCACGGCGGTTCGAACCTTGTCCCAGTCAATGGATTTCAGCGGGCAGACGGCGGCGACCACGTCCTTGTCGGCCGTCAGTAGGCGGAAGACGTTTTCGGGCTCGAAGCCGATGTCGGCGTCGATGAACAGGATATGGGTGGCGTCCGGATGCGCCAGGAACCGGGCGGACAGGCGTGAGCGGGCGCGGGTGATCAGCGCCTCGCCGCCCATCATGTCCACGTGCAGACCGATGCCGCGCTCCTGGCAGGCGTCCTGCAGCCGCAGCAGGGCGGTGACGAACTGCAAGGCCAGCAGCCCGCCGTAGCAGGGGACCGCGAGGTAGAGGAACGGCGGGCGTGTTTCGGACATCGCCCCCTGTTCTAGGGCCGACGTCAGGCGACGTCGATTGCGGGACGCGCGAGACGGCGAAAGCCGAACCACAGCGCGCTGGCCAGGGCCACGCCCACCACATCGGCGACCAGGTCGCGCGGATCGCCATGCCGGCCGAACGGCGTCACGGCCTGCAGGATCTCGACGACCACACCGAAGGCCAGGGCGAAGGCGGGGATCGCCAGCCTGCGCCTCGGGGCCAGCACGAAGCCCGACAGCGTCAGCACGAACCAGGCGGCCGTGTGCTCGAACCGGTCGCCCGTGCCGGGATCGGGCAGGTCCTCCGACGGCGTCAGGCACAGGACGAGGAGGATGGCGACCGCCAGGGCGTAGAGCCCGAGCCGGACGCGCCGGGGAAAGCTGGAAGGAAGCATCGCCCTTACTTGCACGTCCGACTGTGGCTCTCTAGCGTCCGCCCGCTCAAGAACAGGCGCAGGAACGGTGCAGTGGCGGTCGAGGCGGTGATTTGGGATTTCGGCGGGGTGTTCACGACCTCGCCCTTCGAGGCCTTCAACCGCCTGGAGGCCGAGCGGGGCCTGCCCAAGGACCTGGTGCGCCGGGTGAACTCGCTCAATCCGGACACCAACGCCTGGGCCCTGTTCGAGCGCAACGAGATCGACGCGGCCGGGTTCGATGCGATGTTCCTGGCGGAATCCACGGCGCTCGGCCATCCGCTGCGCGGCGCCGACGTCCTGCCGCGGCTGAACGGGGAACTGCGGCCGCGGATGGTGGCGGCGCTGAGGGCCTGCAAAGAGCGCTTCAGGGTCGGCTGCATCACCAACAACGTGGTCTCGATGCACAGCCCCGGGCAGGACGAGGGCCAGAAGGCGGCCGGCGCCATGGCCCAGGTGATGCCGCTGTTCGACGCGATCATCGAGAGCTCCAAGGCGGGCGTCCGCAAGCCCGACCCGAAGATCTACCTGATGATGTGCGACCTGCTGGGGGTGAAGTCCGAGGCCTGCGTCTACCTCGACGACCTGGGGATCAACTGCAAGCCGGCGGCGGGCCTCGGCATGAAGGCGATCAAGGTGGTGGACGTGGACCAGACCCTGGCCGAGCTGGCCGGCCATACCGGTCTCAGCTTCCCGGCAGAGCAGCCGGCATGACCCGGCCCACGAAAATCGGGGCCGAGGCGGCGCTGAAGCAACTGACCGGCTGGGCGAAGGTCGAGGGCGAGCGCGACGCCATCTCCAAGACCTTCAAGTTCGCCGACTTCAACGCGGCCTTCGGGTTCATGACCCGCGTGGCGCTGATGGCTGACAAGCTCGACCACCATCCGGAGTGGTTCAACGTCTACAACAGGGTCGAGGTGCTGCTGGCGACCCACGACGTCGACGGCGTCAGCGAGCTGGACGTCCAGATGGCGACGTTCATGGACGAAGCGGCGAAGGTCTAGGGAGAGAACAATGGCGGGACGGGTCGCGGGCAAGAAGGCCTTCATCACGGGCGGGGCCCAGGGGCTGGGCGCGGCGTTCGCGCGCAAGCTGGCGGCCGAAGGCGCCAAGGTCACGGTGGCCGACATCAACACCGAGGGCGCCAGGGCGGTGGCGGCCGAGATCGACGCCAAGCATGGGGCCGGGACGGCGTTCGCCTTCCCGCTGGACGTCACCAGCGAGGAGCAGTGGATCTTCGCCCTGGAGGAGGCCGACGCGGCCATGGGCGGGATCTCGGTGCTGGTGAACAACGCCGGCATCAGCCGGGGCGGCAACATCGAGGAGCTGAGCTACGAGGACTGGAAGCTCGTGATGAGCGTCAACGTGGACTCGGTGTTCCTGGGCACGAAGCACGCGCTCAAGTACCTGCGCCAGAACCAGCCCGGCTCGATCATCAACATCTCCTCGATCGCAGGCGTGATCGCGGCCCACAACACGCCGGTCTACAACGCCTCCAAGGCGGGGGTCTGGCTGCTGAGCAAGGGCATCGGCCTGCACTGCGCCAAGCAGGGGCTGGACGTGCGGTCGAACTCGATCCACCCGACCTTCATCGACACCCCGATCCTGGACCCGCTGCGCCAGCGGTTCGGCAAGGAGGAGGCCGAGGCCAAGCTGGCCCGCCAGGTGCCGCTGGGCCGCATCGGCAGTCCCGAGGACATCGCCAACGCGGTGCTCTACCTGGCCTCCGACGAGAGCCGGTTCATGACGGGAGCGGAGCTGCGCCTCGACGGCGGCATCTCGGCGATGTGATCAGTTGACGATGATGGCGCCCAGCAGGAGCTTGGCGCCTGGGCGGCCGAGGATGGCGTCGGTCTGGCGCTGCAGGGTCTGGGCGATGTAGTCGGCGTTGGGCAGCGAACCGTCGCTCAGCCCGGCCGCATAGGACTGCACAGTCTGGACGTAGGCCGCCCGCAGACGCGGAATCGACTGCTCGACGCGCAGACGCAGGGCCGGGTCGGGTACGTAGAGCCCGCAATCCACCGACATCACGCCGTGGCGGCTGGACGAGCGGATCGTGGTGCCCAGCAGGGTCTGCAACTGCACATAGGGCCCAGCGCCCTCGGGCTTCTGCTTCTCGTCCTTCGCCAACGCCGCGGGCGGGGCGGCGGCGAGGGCCAGGGCAAGGAACAGGCGGCGGTGCATGACCGTGGATATCCCGATCATGGTTAGCGGTCTCTTTACGCGGCGCAGCGAGACTGTCCGCGAACAGGCTGCCTGCGGAGCGCCCCTTGGGCCGATTTGCGCCGACCAATCTCGACCTCGACGGCAAGGTCATCCTCGTCACGGGCGGCACCGGCTCCTTCGGCCGGCGCTTCATCGAAACCGTGCTGGACCGCGCCAAGCCACGGAAACTGATTGTCTATTCGCGCGACGAGCTGAAGCAGAGCGAGATGCAGATCGATCTCGCCGAGCGGTTCGGCCCCGACAAGATGTCGGTGATGCGCTTCTTCCTGGGCGACGTGCGCGACCGCGAGCGGCTGAGCCTCGCGTTCCGCGGTGTCGACATCGTGATCCATGCGGCGGCGCTGAAGCAGGTGCCGGCGGCGGAATACAATCCGTCAGAGTGCATCCATACCAACATCATGGGCGCCGAGAACGTGGTGCGAGCCTGCCTGGCCAATGGCGTCAGCAAGGTCGTGGCGCTCTCCACCGACAAGGCCTGCAACCCGATCAACCTGTATGGCGCCACCAAGCTGGCCTCGGACAAGACCTTCGTGGCGGCCAACAACCTGTCGGGCGACATCGGGACCCGGTTCTCGGTGGTGCGCTACGGCAATGTGGTGGGGTCCAGGGGCTCGGTGATCCCGTTCTTCCAGCGGCTGATCCAACGCAGCGCGACCGAGCTGCCGATCACCGACCCGCGGATGACCCGCTTCCTGATCACCATCGAGGAGGGTGTCGACTTCGTGCTCTCGTCCCTCGACCGCATGCACGGGGGCGAGGTGTTCGTGCCCAAGATCCCGTCGATGAACATCATGGACATCGCGGCGGCCATGGCGCCGGGTCTGGCGACCAAGACTATCGGCATCCGCCCCGGCGAGAAGCTGCACGAGATGATGATCAGCCAGGACGACGCGCGGAACACCGTCGACCTGGGCGACCGCTACGCCATCGAGCCGGCGTTCGTGGAATACACCCGTGTCCCGTTGGCGGGCGGGCGGCTGGCCGAAGACTTCAGCTACGCCTCCGACACCAACGACGAATGGCTGGACCGGGCCGGCCTTCTGGCGATGCTGGACGACGGCAAGCCCAAGCGTCGCCGGCGCGCTGACGACTAGAGAAGGCCGACGGATGCTGCCCTACGGCCGCCAGACCATCGAGGATGACGACATCGCCGCGGTGGCCGAGGCGCTGCGCGGCGATTTCCTCACCACGGGCCCCGCTGTCGACGCCTTCGAACGCGCCTTCGCCGAGACGGTGGGCGCGCGCCATGCGGTCGCCTGCGCCAACGGGACGGCGGCCCTGCACCTGGCCATGCTCGCGCTGGAGGTGAAGCCGGGCGAGGTGGTGATCGCGCCCTCGATCACCTTCCTCGCGACGGCCAACTGCGCCCGCTATGTCGGGGCTGACGTGGTGTTCGCCGACGTGGACCCCGACACCGGGCTCATGACGCCGGAGACCCTGGCCGAGGCGATCGGCCGGGTCGGAAGCCGCCGGTTGCGGGCGGTGCTGCCGGTCCACCTGCGCGGCGACGTGGCCGAGCTGCCGGCGCTGGCCGCGCTGGCGGAGGCGGCGGGCGCGGTCCTGGTGGAGGATGCGCCGCACGCCCTGGGCTCGACCATGCGGTTCGGCAATGTGTCGGAGAGCGTGGGCGACGTCCGCCACTCGGCGATGGCCACCTTCTCGTTCCACCCGGTGAAGACCATCGCCACCGGCGAGGGCGGGATGGTCACCACCAACGACGCTAGGCTGGCGGAGCGGCTGCGGACCTTGCGCAGCCACGGGATGGTGAGGCCGGCGGGGGCGGAGCCCTGGTGGTACGAGATGCCCGAGCCGGGGTTCAACTATCGCCTGCCCGACATCCTCTGCGCCCTGGGCCTCTCGCAGCTCAGGAAGCTGCCGCGGTTCGCCGAGCGGCGGCGCGTGCTGGCGGCGGCCTATGGCGAGGCGCTGGCTCCGCTCGCGCCCGTGGTGCGCCAGGCGACGCGTCCCGCGTGGAGCGACCCGGTCCTGCACCTTATGACTGGCCTGATCGACTTCGAGGCCGCCGGCCGCTCGCGGCTCGAGGTCGTGGAAGCGCTGAAGGCGCGCGGCGTCGGCAGCCAGGTCCACTACATCCCGGTGCATCGCCAGCCGTACTATCGCGAGCTCTACGGGGACCTGACCCTGCCGGGCGCCGAGGCCTGGTACGCTCGCTGCCTGTCGCTGCCGCTCTATCCCGGGATGGAGGACGGGGACGTCGCGACGGTGGTCGCGGCGCTCAAGGCGGCGCTCGGCCTCTGACCGGGAAGGTCAGGCCGCCAGACCCGCCGCGTAGATCAGATCGCGGACCTGCTTCATCTGGTCCGGCGCATTCGCGAGCTCCGCGCGGGTCTCGTCCATCTTGAAGAGTTTCAGGGCCTCGGCCCGGGCGCGGTTGGCGGCGGGACCCATGGGCGCGCTTTCGCCTGCCGCCAGCTTCAGCAGCAATGTCAGGCGATGGAGAAGCGGGGCGTTGGCGCGCGCGACCGTCTGCGAGAGCCGCGCATTCGCCTCCACCTGGCCTCCGATGTCGCCCAGCTTTTCCTGGATCGGCTTGTAGTCGCCTTCGACCAGGCCGCACCGGCCGACAGACCTGTGCAGGGCGGCGAGCTGGATCAGGCGCGCCCCGGCGTTCTCGTCGCCCTTAGTCATTTCCTTCTCGAACCGCAGGGAAGCGATCACCGCCTTCAGCCAGCCGCCGGCCTGACGCTTGTTGGCGGCGCCGATCACGTTCTCGGTCAGCCAGACCAGGGCCTCGACCTCCTCGAACGAGGACATGCCGGAGCCGAGATAGGCCTCCACGAAGTCGCCGGTGACCAGCATCTTGGAGCGCGCGATGAAAGCGGACTGCACCTCCTCGAGCGGCAGAAGCTTGCCGGCGGCCGCGGTCAGCGACATGGCCAGCGCCCGCAGCACGTCGATCTCGCGCGCGGCCTCGCCGGGGCACAGGCGCCGCGGTCCGATCAGTTCGCGCAGGATGCGGCGGCCGATGGCGGCGCGGGTGTCCTGGAAGTGCTCGCCCATCAGCCATTGGGCCAGGCGCGTCGCCTGGGGGGACATCGGCGGCATGATCTTCGCCACCGAGTTCTCGACCTTCATCAGCCGGTCCACCGAGTCATAGGCGGCGAGGCGGGTCATGGCGGCCAGGTTGGCGCCCAGGTCCCGGCCCTTGCCCAGGAGGTCGGTCATACCCGGCTTGGCCTCGAGGATCTCGGCGAGCGGCTGCTGGATGGTGTTGAGCGCCAGGCTGCGGCCAGGACCCTTCTCCGGCGCGGCGTCGGCCAGGTCGAGAAGGCGGTCGACCTTGTCCGACCAGGACCTGGCCGGGGCGATGGAGGCGGCGACGCCTGCGCCCAGCAGGTAGCCGCGCTCGGGGTCCTGCGCCAGCCGCTCGGCGGCGAGGGCGAACTTCTCCTTGTCGAGGTTGGGCAGCGTCCCCTTGCGGTGGTCCTTCATCAGCCGATCGACGGCGCGCTCGATCAGGCCATGGAAGACCCGCATCAGCTCATGCACCGACATCGACCGGGCGTGGGCCTCGGGGATGGCCAGCTTCTGGACGGCGTGCTGCAGGTCGGTGCCCGAGGCTTCCAGGGCCTCGACCAGGTCGGGGCGGTGCAGCAGTTCGAACGGCGTGGCGTTGTTGCGCTCCAGCCAGCCTTCCAGCAGCCGGCCGATACGCTCACGGGCGTGAATGGTGTAGAGGTCCTGCGGGGTGACGCACAGCGGCTGGGGGTCCGCTTGTGGTTTCGCCTTGGCGCCGCCCTCGGCGGCGCCCAGCTTGAGGATGACGACCGACTGGAATTCGCGGCTCTCTTCGTCGAAGACCTCTTTCGAGACCCTCGCGGCGGCCACGCGGCCTTCGTCCATCAGTTCCTGGGCGGTCTGGAGCGCGAGCGTCCGATTCTCAGTCGCGAGGTCCAGCGTCCACGGGCCGCCCGGCGCCTTCCGAATAAAGACCTCGAAGTGCACTTTCGTCCCACCCATCTACGCATCCCCCCAAGAGGGAATGACGTTCTCTCAACAAGCTTAAGGCCACGTTGACTTTGTTCCGTTTTCGCAGTGGCCCCATTGAGGCCACGGTGAAGGCTCAATACCTTCCCGCACTTCGGTTAAGGAGAGTTCCACCTCAGATGGCGAAGATCACCTTGGTCGACGATGACGAAAACATCGTCACGTCCGTCAGCCTGGCGCTCGAAAGCCATGGCCACACCGTGAAAGCCTACTACGACGGGGCGTCCGGGCTGGCCGCGCTGGAGAACGATCCGCCCGACGTGGCGATCCTGGATGTCAAAATGCCGCGGATGGACGGCATGGAAGTGCTGCGCCGCCTGCGCAGGACGTCGGACATGCCGGTCATCATCCTGACGTCGAAGGACGAGGAGATCGACGAGATCCTCGGTTTCAACCTCGGCGCCGACGACTACATGCACAAGCCGTTCAGCCAGCGCCTGCTGATCGAGCGGGTGAAGGCGGTGCTGCGCCGGGCCGGCCGGGGCGAGACCGACGGGGCCGAAGGTCCGGCGACGGGCGCGGCCGAGGTGGCGGCCCGCGCCGTCAAGCGCGGCAAGCTCACCCTGGATCCCGCGCGCCACGAGAGCCTGTGGGAAGGCAAGTCGGTGAAGCTGACCGTCACCGAGTTCCTGCTGCTGCAGTCGCTGGCCCAGCGGCCCGGCTTCGTGAAGAGCCGAGACAACCTCATGGACGCGGCCTACGACGATCAGGTCTATGTCGATGACCGCACCATCGACAGCCACATAAAGCGCATGCGGAAGAAGTTCCGCGAGGTGGATCCTGAGTTCGACGCGATCGAAACCCTCTATGGCGTCGGCTACCGATACCGGGAATCCTGAGCCGACGGATATGCGCGAGGGCGCGGCGGTCGAGCGGCCGCCGCGCCGCTCGCGCTACCGCGGCCTGCCGGGTTCGCGCCTCGGGCGGCTGATCCTCGCGCTGAACCTGCTGGGTCTCGCGGTGCTGATCGTCGGCTCCCTGGTGCTGAACGAAGTGCGCCAGGGCCTGGTGAACGCGCGCATCGACAGCCTGACGACCCAGGGCGAGCTGATCGCCAGCATCCTCAACCAGGCCGCCACCGTGGGCGAGCCCGAGCCGCAGATGGATGCGGCCCTGGCGACCGAGCTGCTGCAGACCCTGTCCAATCCGCGGGCCCAGCGCGCGCGGCTGTTCGACAGCCGCGGGCGGCTGGTGGCCGACTCGGACTGGATGGCCGACCAGGTCGATCGCCGCGACCTGCCGCCGGCGCGGGCCCGCGACGAGAAGCCGGGCGGCTTCAGCCTGATCCCCAAGGGCCTGCGTCCGAGCGGCGACCATGGGCGCGAAGCGCTGAAGGCCGAGGTGGCCGCCGCCCTGCAGGGCCGTCACCAGGCCCAGAAGCGCCGCGGCGACCGCGGCGAACAGGTGGTCTCGGTCTCGATCCCGATCCAGCATGTCCGCGCGGTGCTGGGCGTGGTGACGCTGGAAGCCAGCGATGTGGACAAGATCATCGCCGACGAGCGCCGCGCCCTGATCCCCTTCATCCTGATTGCCATCTCGGTGACGGTGGCCTCGTCGCTGCTGCTGAACAGCCTGGTGGCCCAGCCGGTGCTGCGGATGGCGCGCGCCGCCGACCGCGTGCGGCAGGGCCGCGCCCGGGCGATCTCGCTGCCGGACCTGACCCGGCGCGACGACGAGGTGGGCGACCTGACCCGCAGCCTCGAGGCCATGACCCAGTCGCTGTCGGAACGGATGGACGCCATCGAGAGCTTCGCCGCCGACGTCGCCCACGAGATCCGCAATCCGCTGACCTCGCTCCGCTCGGCGGTGGAGACCCTGGACATCGTCAGCGACCCGGCGGCGCGCGACCGGCTGCTGAACGTGCTCAAGAACGACGTCCAGCGCCTGGACCGCCTGGTCACCGACATCTCCAACGCCTCGAGGCTGGATGCGGAACTGTCCCGCGACCAGCCGCGGATCATCGACCTCGGCCGGCTGATCGGCGACATCGTGGCCCTCTACCAGGCGACGGCGAAGCCCGGCGACGTGCAGGTGCGCTTCACGCCGCACCAGGGCATGGAGGCGGTCACAGTCCTGGGCCGCGAGGGGCCGCTGGGCCAGATCGTGCGCAATCTGGTCGACAACGCCCGCTCCTTCAGTCCGCCGGGCGACGTCGTGAGCGTGGGGCTGCTGCGGGTGAAGGGCGAGGCCATCGTCACCGTGTCGGACAACGGCCCCGGCATCCCGACCGAGAACCTCGAGACGGTGTTCGAGCGGTTCTATACCTCGCGGCCCAAGGGCGCGGCGTTCGGGGGGAACTCGGGCCTTGGCCTCTCGATCGCCCGTCAGATCGCCGTGGCGCACGGCGGCGCCCTGCGGGCCGAGAACCGCACCGGCGCCGAGGGCAAGGTCCTGGGCGCGATGTTCATCCTAACCCTGCCGGAAAGCGTCGCGTGATCCGGCACGCCGGTCTGATCGCACGGCGGATGGCGGGGATCTGGCGCGGTGTGATGATCGAGGGGCCCTCAGGCTCGGGCAAGAGCGACCTGGCGTTCCGGGCGCTGGGCCAGGGCTTTCGCCTGGTGGCGGACGACCGTGTCGTGGTCTGGGCTTCGGAGGGTCGCCTGTACGGACGCGCGCCGGACACGCTCCGCGGCCTCATCGAACTTCGCGGCCTGGACGTGATCGCAGTGGAGCCGTTGCCGCTGTGCGAGATCGGCTTCGTGGCGCGCCTTGAGCCGCCGGAACGCATCCCGGGCTTCACAACCGAGACGATCCTTGGAATCGCGGTTCCACTCCTGGCGGTGAATCCGTTCGAGACCTCCGCCCCTGCGAAACTAAGCCGCGCGATGGAGACCTTTGACGCGGCGCACAAGAGGCGTATCTAGCACGGCTCGCGCCTCTCCTCAGGCGTCGTCACGGGTGGGGATACCCTTGGATTTTCGGGCATGATCGGCCTCGTGATCGTCACGCATGGCCGTCTCGCGCAAGAGTTTGTGTACGCCATGGAACACGTGGTCGGACCGCAAGCCGCCGTGGAAGCCATCTGCATCGGGCCCGAGGATGACATGGAGCGTCGGCGCCAGGACATCCTGGCCGCCTGCGGCCGCGTCGAGACTGGCGCGGGCGTCGTCCTGCTCACCGACATGTTCGGCGGCACCCCGTCCAACCTCGCCATTTCGGTGATGGAGCAGACCAAGGCCGAGGTCATCGCCGGCCTCAACCTCCCCATGCTGATCAAGCTCGCGAGCCTCCGGAACCGGGTGAGCCTCGAAGATGCTGTTGCGGCGGCGCAAGAAGCAGGGCGAAAGTACATCTCCGTGGCCTCCTACGTCCTGGCCGGAGAGAAGTGAGCTGAGCGAAGCCAACCGAACCGTCGAGATCGTCAACAAGCGGGGGCTGCATGCCCGCGCCTCGGCGAAATTCGTGAAGCTGGCCGCCACCTTCGAAGCCGAGGTCAAGGTCTCCAAGGACGGCCACACCGTCGACGCCCGCTCGATCATGGGCCTGATGATGCTGGCCGCGGCCCCCGGCTGCTCCATCGACATCGAGGCCGAGGGCGAACAGGCCGAAGAGGCCGTCCAGGCGCTGGTCGAACTGGTCGCCGCGCGGTTCGAGGAAGACGAGTAGACGCCCTGCAATTGCTCCCCCGACGGGGGAGGTGTCGCCGTAGGCGACGGAAGGGGCCGCCCAGAACGCGGTGAGGACCTCCTCAGTCGGCATTCGCCGACAGCTCCCCCAACGGGAGCAATTGACCGCTGCCTTACGTCTTCAGCCGCCAGCCGGTGCGGAAGATCCAGGTCACCGCGGCCAGGCACAGCGCCAGGAAGCCGAAGGTGGCCGCAAGGCTGATGCCTACGCCCACGTCGGACACGCCGTAGAAGCTCCAGCGGAAGCCGCTGACCAGGTAGACCACCGGGTTGAAGAGGGCGATCGAGCGCCAGGCGCCCGGCAGCATGTCGATGGAATAGAAGCTGCCGCCCAGGAAGGTCAGCGGGGTGATCACCAGGATCGGAATGATCGAGAGCTTCTCCCAGCCATCGGCCCAGATGCCGACCAGGAAGCCGAACAGGCTGAACGTCACCGAGGTCAGCACCAGGAAGGCCAGCATCACGACCGGATGGCCGATCTCGAACGGCACGAAGATCCGCGCGGTGGCCAGGATGATCAGGCCCAGCACCACCGACTTGGTGGCCGCCGCGCCGACGTAGCCCACCACCACCTCGGCGGCCGAAACCGGCGCGGACAGCAGCTCGTAGATCGTCCCGGCGAACTTGGGCATGTAGATGCCGAACGAGCCGTTGGAGATGCTCTCGGTCAGGATCGACAGCATCATCAGGCCGGGCACGATGAAGGCGCCGTAGGACACCCCGTCGATGGCCGGCATGCGGCTGCCGATGGCGGCGCCGAAGACCACGAAATAGAGCGAGGTGGTGATCACGGGCGCGGCCAGGCTCTGGACGATGGTCCGAAGCCAGCGATGCATCTCGAAGGTGTAGATGGCGCGGACGGCGTGCAGGTTCATGCGCGGGCCCTCACCAGGCTGACGAAGATGTCCTCGAGGCTGCTTTCCTCGGTGTGGAGGTCCTTGAAGTCCACGCCCCGCTCGGCGAGGCGCTTCATCAGCTCGGCGATGCCGGTGGTCTCGGCCTGGGCGTCGAAGGTGTAGACCAGCTCGGCGCCCTCGGCGGCCAGCTCCAGCTGGTAGGCTTCGAGCCCTGGGGGCACGGCCTTCAGCGGCTCCTGCAGGTGGAGCGTCAGCTGCTTCTTGCCCAGCTTGCGCATGAGGACGGCCTTGTCCTCCACCAGGATCAGCTCGCCGTTCGAGATCACCCCGATCCGGTCGGCCATCTCCTCGGCTTCCTCGATGTAGTGGGTGGTCA
>Ga0255338_1000942_pt1 | contig 66874 bp, 49 predicted proteins | sample MeOH1_35cm_T4_19_FD_203715 | JGI IMG/M metagenome (GOLD analysis project Ga0255338, IMG submission 203715) | Sandy soil microbial communities from University of British Columbia, Vancouver, Canada - MeOH1_35cm_T4_195 | ecosystem: Engineered > Artificial ecosystem > Sand microcosm > Unclassified ... | reverse complement strand
TTACCTGCGTGCATGAAGCCGCCCGCCTTCCGGCGCCAGATCCCGAGGCTGATGATCTGTTCCGATACGCCAGATATCTCGAGAAGCGGAAGGGGCCGAAGGAATTCGATGAGGTAGCACGCTACTATCGGATCGCGGCTGCCCACGGCCACTACAAGGCCAATAACAATTTGCAGCAGCTGGTATCCCATGGTCTGGCTTCATCGCCGATTCCCCAGAAGGAGAGCGTTGAGTTGGCGACCCGGTTGATCGAGAACGGCGTGCCGTCAGGCTACTACGACATCGGGTACTACCTGAACCTGGGGTATGGCTTGAAACAGGACAAGGAGATGGCGCTTCGATACATCCGGAAGGCAGCAGACCTTGGCAATGCCAATGCGCAGTTCTACGTGGGACAGTTGCTTGCCCCATGGGATAAGGCGCCCGAGATCGCGGAGAAGATGCGTAGGTGCGCGGCGGAGCAAGGTCATGGTGATGCGGCGGGCAGGCTGGGCATCAATCTTCAACATCGCGGCCTTTTTTCCGATGCAATGCAGGCGTTCCAGATGGGCGTTCGAGCGGGAGATACCACTTCAGCCTCTCTTCTTGAAGAAGGCTTCTCCGGGTATCCGGAAGGCGACATGTATTACCTCGGCGTATTGCGTGATCCTGAGCGTGCAAGTCGCTACAGGGCAATCAGAGAGTTCTTCCGACGCAACGACGGCCGCAACCCCAAAGTCCCCGACATCGACAAGATCGTTCCCCTGCCACCCGCCAAGCTCCCACCCTGGGACGGCACCTTCCAATGGCAGAAGGAGCAAGACGCGGCCGAGCCACCGCCCAAGCCGTCGGACGAATTAATCCAGCGCCTGTGCAAGGCCAAGAACCTCGACCCTGCGACCGGGCTTCCCATCCCGCCTCCTCCCAAGGCGGATCTCGGCACAAGGGTCGCCACCGGCGAGCGCTGCCCGGAAGACGGCATCTGGTGTATGCAAGCAGGCAGAAGCGTCTGGGCAGACGCTACGCGGCACATCCACAAGGGCGACACCATGCCGCCGCTCATCGTCGATAACCCGCGGTTTCTGTCCTGGCTTGACGATTGGTTCGGCATGCGGCGCGTGGCGCTGACGGTGACGTGGGAACTGGTTTCGTATGCCGATGAAGGGTAAGGCCCTAATTCTACCGGTCGCGGAAAAGCACCGTCATAAAAAACCCGCAAGCCATCAGGCTGCGGGCTCTCCCCTCCCCACACACATGGCGGCGCAGCGTTGCCTACATCGCCCCGGCCAGCCTGAACTGGCCCACCGCCCGGTGCAGCGCGTCGGCCTGATCTTCCAGTGACGCCGTGGCGGCGGTGGCTTCTTCCACCAGCGCGGCGTTCTGCTGGGCCATCTGGTCCATCTGCGACACCGCCTGGTTCACCTGCTCGATGCCGCCGGTCTGCTCTTCGGTGGCGGCGCGCATCTCGCCCATCAGGTCGGTCACGCGCTTGACCGCTTCCACGATCTCTTCCATCGCGCGTCCGGCGCCTTCCACCAGTACCGAGCCATCCTCCACGCGCTGCGCCGAATTGTCGATCAGGGCCTTGATCTCCTTGGCCGCCGTGGCCGAGCGCTGCGCCAGGCTGCGCACCTCGCCCGCCACCACGGCAAAGCCGCGCCCCTGCTCGCCCGCGCGCGCCGCTTCCACCGCCGCGTTCAACGCCAGGATGTTGGTCTGGAAGGCAATCCCCTCGATCACGCCGATGATGTCCACCACCTTGCCGGACGCCGCCTTGATCTCGCCCATGGTGCCAACCACCTTGTGCACGATCTCGCCGCCGCGCACCGCGATGTCGGATGCGCCCTCGGCCAGCCGCGCGGCCTGGCGCGCGTTGTCGGCGCTCTGGCGTACCGTGCTGGTCAGCTCCTCCATGCTCGCGGCGGTCTGCTCGAGCGAGGCCGCCTGCTCCTCGCTGCGGCGCGAAAGATCCACGTTGCCCGCCGCGATCTGGCGGGCCGCGCCGGCGATGGAGTCGGCCGACCCGCGGATCTGGCCGATCGCGCCGGTCAGGCGCGCCTGCATCTGCTGCATGTTGAAGAGCACGCTCTCGCGGTCGTTGGGCGCAATCTCCACGTGCGAGCCCAGGTCGCCGTCGGCGATGCGCGCCGCGATCTGCGAGGTCAGCGCCGGCTCGCCGCCCAACTGCTTCTGCAGGCTGATCGAGACGCGCACCATGACCACGCTCATCAGCGCCCCCACGCCGAGCAGCCAGCCAAGCGCGCGCCACAGCGAGGCGCGGAATTCGGCCTGGATGTCATCGAGGTAGAGCCCGGAGACGAAGTTCCAGTCCCACGGCTTGAAGTTCAGCACATAGCTGAGCTTGGGCTGCGGCGCCTCGGCGCCCGGCTTGGGCCACAGGTACTCCACGAAGCCGCGCCCCGGGGTCTTGCCCAGCGCCGCGATGTCTCGGAACAGGTAGACCCCGTTGGGGTCTTTCGTGGCGCTCATGTCCTTGCCGTTCATCTCGGCCTTGAACGGGTGCATGAGCACCACGCCATTGGCCAGCAGCACCGTGAAGTAGCCGTCGGCGCCAAAGCGCAGGGCCCGCAAGCGGTCCAGCGCCTGCTTCTGCGCGTCTTCATTCGACAGCTTGCCGGCCCGCGCCATGGCTTCGTACTCGGCCACGATCGAGTTGGCCGTGTCGGTCACGTGCTCGAGCGACAACTTGCGGTCGTCCAGCCGCATCGTCCGCATCTCCCAGGCGTTCCACAGCGTTACGGCCAACAGGCACACCCAGCTCAATACCAAGGGCAGCATGAGCTTCTTTCTCAGGCTGAGATTTTGCAACATCCTTTTCCTCCGTTTCCATGTTCAATGCGCGCGGGGCGATTTGGCGTCGGGGCCTGTTTTTCGCCCTCTATGGCTGCCATAACGGCGCGTTCATCAAAAATCTTGATCGGGGGGAAACACTGATAGGGGAAGGTGATGAAAGAGACGCTTTGATCCGGGGTGTGCCGGGTGAGGATAAATGCGACGTAATCTGCATGTTTCATGCGGCGGTGCACGATCGTCGTATGCGTCGCATTCCGCTATCCTCAAGGCCCGGCCGCACAGGCCACCCGACGAGGAGACACGATGCTTCGACCGACCCGTCCGCTGCGCCGCGTCGCGGTTGCGCTGGCATGGATTGCCGCCGGCGCCATGACTTCCGCGCTCGCCGCGGGCCCCGATCGCTTTGCGGTACCGGGGCTCGAGAAGCCCGCCAGCATCCTGATCGACCGTTGGGGCGTGCCGCACATCTATGCCAACACGCTCTACGACGCGTTCTACGCGCAGGGCTTCATGGCCGCGCGCGACCGGCTCTGGCAGATCGATCTGTGGCGCAAGCGCGGACTTGGCGAAATGGCCAGGGACTTCGGCCCCGCCTATGTGGACGGCGACCGCATGGCGCGTGCCGTGCTGTTCCGGGGCGACATGTATCGGGAATGGCTGGCCTACGGCTCCGACGCCAAGCGCGTGGCCGAGGCGTTCGTGGCCGGCATCAACGCCTACGTGGCGCAGACCGAGGCGCATCCGGAGCTGCTGCCGCCCGAGTTTCGCGTCCTCGACTACAAGCCGTCGCGCTGGCGCGCCGAGGACATCGTGCGCATCCGGCACCATGGGCTTACCCTCAATTTCACGGGCGAGATCGACCGTGCGCAGGTGTTCTGCCACGCCACGCCCAACGCCGTGCGCGCCGACTGGGTGCGGCGCGAACTCGATCCGCCCGTGGAGCCCAGGCTGCCCGACGGGCTCGATCCCTGCGCGGTGCCCGCCGCGGCGCTGAAGCAGGCGTACGCGCTTGCCACCGCCGCGCCACGGTTTCCGAAGGAATGGTGGACGCCGGCCGGTGGCAACCGGGCCGCCAGCCTGCCGGTGGACCAGCTCTACGCGATGGCCGACGCATCAAGCGACACGGCGCGCAGCCTGGGATCGAACAACTGGGTGATCGCGGGCAACCGCACCACCACCGGCCGTCCGATTCTCGCCAACGATCCGCACCGCGCCCACAGCGCGCCGAGCCTGCGCTACATCAGCCATCTGAACGCGCCGGGGCTCTCGGTCATCGGCGCCGGGGAGCCGTTCCTGCCCGGCATTTCGATTGGCCACAACGGCACCATCGCGTTTGGCCTGACGCGGTTCTACATGGACCAGGAGGATCTCTACGTCTACGAGACCAATCCGGCGCAACCGCGCGAGTACCGCTACAAGGGTCGATGGGAGCCGATGGAGACCATCACCGAGCAGATCGCGGTGCGCGGCGAGCCAACGCCGCGCCAGGTGACCATCGACTACACGCGCCATGGCCCGGTGCTCCATGCCGACGGCAAGGCCCATCGGGCGTGGGCCCTGCGCGCCGCGTGGCTGGACCATGGCATGGCGCCGTACTTCGGCTCGATGGACTACATGCGCGCGCGGAACTGGGACCAGTTCCGGGCGGCCATGAACCGCTGGGGCGCGCCGGGCGAGAACCAGGTCTATGCCGACAACGCCGGCAACATCGGCTGGATTCCGGGCGGCCTGACCGTGAAACGTCCCAACTGGGACGGCCTGACCCCGGTGCCCGGCGATGGGCGCTACGAGTGGGCCGGCTATCGCAACATGGATGAATTGCCGTGGGCCTACAACCCGGCGCCGGGCTACGTGGTGACGGCCAACGAGAACAATATCCCCGCCAACCATCCGGCCGCCAGGCTTGGCGTGGGCTACGAGTGGAGCGACAGTTCGCGCGCGCAGCGGCTCAAGGCGCTGGTGGGCGCCAGTCCGCGCAGCTCGCCCGAGGATTCCATGGCGTGGCAGAACGACACGGTGTCGCTGCCCGCGCAGCGCGTTGTGGCGCTGCTGAAGCCGCTCGACAGCAACGATGCGCAGGTGCGGCGCGGGCTCGATCTGCTGCGCAACTGGGACGGCAACGAACGCGCCGACAGCGCCGCGGCGGCGCTGTTCGAGGTCTGGTTCAGCAAGCACCTGCGCACGGCCATGGTGCGTGCGGCACTCTCGCCGGAGGGGGCGCAGGTCGTGGGCGCGGGCGATGCGAGCCGCGTGATCGCGGTGATGGAGCGCCCCGAAACGTGGATGACCGTGGACCGGCGCAACGAGGTCATGCTGAGCACGCTGAAGTCGGCGATGGGCGAGGTCGAGCGCGCGCTGGGCCCGGACCCGTCGGCGTGGCAATGGGGCAAGCTGCACACCGCCGTGTTCAACCATCCGCTCAACGCGATACTCGACCCGGCCGCGCGCCAGCAGTACGACGTGAACGCGGGGCCGATCGGCGGCTCGGCGTTTACGCCGATGAACACCAGCTATCGCAACAGCGACTTCCAGCTGACCGCCGGGGCATCGTTCCGCATGGTGCTCGATGTCGGCAACTGGGATGCGTCGCGCGCGGTGAACACGCCGGGGCAGTCGGGCAATCCGGCCAGCCCCCATTACCGCGACCTGGCGCCGCTGTGGGCCAGGGGCGAGTATTTCCCGCTCCTGTACTCGCGCAAGGCGGTGGAAAAGGCGAGCACGGAGCGGGTGGAGCTGGTGCCGCAATAGCAGGTACCGCAATAGCGGCTGGCGGGCGCCTCAGCCCGCCATTGCCCGCTCCAGCACCCTCGCCACGTGCAGGGCCTCCCGGCCGGCGCCGTCATGGATCTGATGGCGGCAGCTCGTGCCGTCCGCCACGACGATCGTCGCCGCATCGGCCTTGCGCACCGCCGGCAGCAGCGACAGCTCCGCCATCTTCATCGATGCCGCGTGATGCTCGGCCTCATACCCGAAGCTGCCGGCCATCCCGCAGCATGACGATTCGATCAGTTCGGTCTTGAGCCCCGGAATCCATCCCAGCACCTGCTCCACGGGCCGCACGGCGTCGAATGCCTTCTGGTGGCAATGCCCGTGCAGCAGCGCCCGCGCATTGCCGATGGGTTGCAGCGTCGGCGCAAAGCGGCCTGCCGCGTGCTCGCGGACGAGGAATTCCTCGAACAGGAAGGCGTTGTCGGCCAGTTGCCGGGCCGCGTCGCCATAGCCGTATTGCAGGAACTCGTCGCGCATCGACAGCAGGCACGAGGGCTCCAGGCCCACCACGGCCACGCCGCGCGCGACGAACGGCAGCAGTGCATCGAGCGCGCGCCGGGCCTCGGCCTTGGCCTCATCGACGAGACCCGCCGCCAGGAACGTGCGCCCGCAGCACAGCGGCCGCGCGCCCGGTACCGCCGACAGATGCACCGTGTAGCCGGCGCCTTCCAGCACGCGCTGGGCCGCGCGCGCGTTTTCGGGCTCCATGTGGTTGTTGAAGGTATCGACGAACAGCATGACCTCCTTGCCGCCCGCAGGCCGCGGCGCGTAGTCGCCCCGCAGGAATGCGGCCTGCCAGCGCGGCAACGAACGCCGGGCCGACAGCCCGAACAGGCGCTCGCTCAACGCCGGCAGCCCCGGCACGCGGTCGCGCAGGTTGAACAGCCACGGCAGGCGGCTCGCGATGCCCGCATAGCGCGGCAGGAAGGCCACCAGGCGGTCGCGCACGCGCAGCCTGCCGGCCTTTGCATGCGCGGCGCGCACCTCGATCTTCATCTTGGCCATGTCCACGCCGGTCGGGCAGTCGCGCTTGCAGCCCTTGCACGACACGCACAGATCCAGCGCTTCCTTGACGGCGGGCTCCAGCAGGCCCTCGGGCCCGAGCTGGCCGGACAGCGCCAGCCGCAGCGTGTTGGCCCGGCCGCGCGTCAGGTGCTGCTCGTCGCGCGTGACGCGATAGCTCGGGCACATGGTGCCCGCATCGAACTTGCGGCAGTGGCCGTTGTTGTTGCACATCTCCACGGCGGCGGCCAGCCCCTGCGCGGGGTCCAGCCCGGTGCCGGGCGCGCTCTCGGCCTCGGTCACCGGGTCGCGCGTGACATTCCACGCCGACCAGTCCAGCGCCGGCGTCAGCGGCCGCACCGTATAGCCGGGCGGAAAGCGGAACAGCGACGTGTCGTCCATCTTCGGCGTGCGCACGATCTTGCCGGGATTGCAGCGGTTCTCCGGATCGAACAGCGCCTTGACCTCGGCGAACGCGCGGTTCAGCGCGGGGCCGAACTGCCAGGCCACCCATTCGCCACGGCAGATGCCGTCGCCATGCTCGCCCGAATACGCGCCCTTGTACTCGCGCACCATCGCGGCGGCCTCTTCGGCAATCGCGCGCATCCTGGCCGCGCCGTCGCGCCGCATGTCCAGGATCGGCCGCACATGCAGCGTGCCCACGCTTGCGTGCGCATACCAGGTGCCGCGCGTGCCGTGCTTGCGGAAGACCTCGGTCAGCCGCGACGTGTATTCCGCCAGGTGCTCCAGCGGCACCGCGCAGTCCTCGATGAACGATACCGGCTTGCCGTCGCCCTTCATGCTCATCATGATGTTCAGGCCGGCCTTGCGCACTTCCCACAGGGCTTTCTGCGCAGCGGCGTCGGGCATCTCGACCACCGAGCCCGGCAGGCCGAGATCGGCCATCAGCTCCACCAGCTGCGCCAGGCCGTGCAGCGTGGCGGCGCGGTCCTCGCCCGCGAATTCCACCAGCAGGATCGCCTCGGGCTCGCCCACCAGCGCGCGCTCGATCACGGGCCGGAACGCGGGGTTGTGGCGCGCCAGGTCGATCATCGTGCGATCCACCAGTTCCACCGCCGCCGGCTGCAGGCCGACGATATGGCGGGTGAGATCCATCGACTGATAGAACGTGGGGAAATTGACCACGCCCAGCGTCTTGTGGGTGGGCAGCGGCGCCAGTTGCAGCGTGAGTTGGCGGAAGTAGGCCAGCGTGCCTTCGGAGCCCACCAGCAGGTGCGCGAGGTTGACGCCGCCATCGGCAGTGTACGGCCGCTCGTTCTGCGGATGGAACAGGTCGAGGTTGTAGCCCCCAACGCGCCGCAGCACGCGCGGGTACATCTGCGCGATGGCCTCCCGTTCCCGCTCGGCAATGCGGCGCACGCCGTCGGCAATGGCGCGATGGGGCGCCGTGTCCGCCGGCCAGCCGGCATCGAAGCGCACGTCCTCGCCGCCGGCCAGGATGGCCTGGATGCCCAGCACGTTGTGCACCATGTTGCCGTACTGGATCGAGCGCGACCCGCACGAGTTGTTGCCGGCCATGCCGCCGATGGTGCATTGCGCGGCCGTGGAAACATCGACCGGGAACCACAGCCCGTGCGGTTTGAGCCACGCGTTCAGGTGATCGAGCACGATGCCGGGCTGCACGGTCACGGTGCGCGCCACGGGATCGAAGTCGATCACCTGGTTCAGGAACTTGCTGTTGTCGATGACCAGCGCCTCGCCCACGGTCTGGCCGCACTGGCTGGTGCCGCCGCCGCGCGGCAGCAGCGGCGCCTTGAAGTCGCGCGCGATATCGAGCGCCAGCCGCGCGTCGGCCTCGTCGCGCGGCACCACCACGCCGATCGGCATGACCTGGTAGATCGACGCATCGGTGGCGTAGCGGCCACGGCTGGCGGCATCGAACAGCACGTCGCCGCGCAGTTCGGCGGCCAGGCGGCGGTACAGCGGGGTTTGCGTGGCGGGCGCGGATGCCGCGCCGGGCATGAAGCGCAGCGGCTGCACGCCGGGCGGCGTGGGCGTGGTGGGCAAGGCCATGTGCAGGGTGTCTCCGGTTGCATGCACTGGAGACGCCGCCGCCATGGCCCGCCGCGCGCCGCGCAGGGCGGCGCGGCCGGCGTCAGGCGGCGGCGTCCTGTGCGCGTTCTAGGTCGGCGATCAGCGCGTCGTGCTTGTGTTGCAGGTGCGCGCGCAGGATGTCACGCAGGACCGCGCCGTCGCGCCTCGCCAGGGCATCGAGCATGTCGCCGTGCTCGCGCACGGCCATGTCCCACTTGTCCTGGTCGAAATTGGAGCGAAAGCGCAGCGCCTGGATACGCAGGTTGATGCGTCGGTAAGTCTCCTCGAGGATCGGATTGCGCGCCGCAGCATTGATGGCGTCGTGGATGCGCCGGTTCAGCGCGTAGTAGTTGGGCAGGTCGCGCCGCGCGTGGCACGCCAGCATCTCGTAGTGCAGCGCGCGGATCTCCGCCAGTTCGGCTTCGGTGATGCGCTGGCACGCCAGCTCGCCGCTCATGGCCTCCAGCTCGCCCATCATCTCGAACAGGTGGTCGATGGCCTGCTGCGAGAGCACCACCACCTCGGCGCCGCGGTTGGGCAGCAGCGTGACCAGGCCGTCGCCGGCCAGCACCTTGAAGGCTTCACGCAGCGGCGTGCGCGAGACCTGCAGCAGGTCGCACAGCACGCGTTCGTTGAGCCGCGTGCCCGGCGCGAGATCGCCTTCCATGATCATCGTGCGCAGGCGCTGAGCCACCGCCACATGCAGGATCTGGCGGTCAACGGCTTGCGAGGGAGAGGTCGGATTGGTGCTCATCAGGGATCGTGTGGCTTGACAGTATTGTATTCAAAACCTACTCTGGGGCAAGCACGAACTGCATTCCGGTGTCGCTGGCCACGCCCGGAACAGCGCGACGGACGGCTAAAAATCCTTGTAGTCGTTGATTTATAAGGATTTTTTGCGGAACGCAGGGCGCTTGCGCCAGGCAACATTATCCCGTATGCCGGACCCGCAGTGCATCTCCGTTTTTTGAATACAAAATTCAAACCGAAGGATACGAGGCGACATGATCCGACTGAACTCCCATCCCAGCGGCCGGCACTTCCTGCAAATTCCGGGGCCGACCAACGTGCCCGACCGGGTGCTGCGCGCGATGGACTATCCAACCATCGACCACCGCGGCCCCGAGTTCCAGCAACTGGGCAAGAAGGTCCTGGCCGATATCCGCAAGATCTTCCAGACCACGCAGCCGGTTGTGATCTATCCGGCATCCGGCACGGGGGCGTGGGAGGCCGCGCTGGTCAACACGCTGTCGGCCGGCGACCGCGTGCTGATGTTCGAGACCGGCCACTTTGCGTCGCTGTGGAAGAAGATGGCCGACAAGCTGGGCCTGAATCCGGAATTCCTGGTCGGCGACTGGCGCCATGGCGTGGACGCCGCCGCCATCGGCGCGCGGCTGGCCGAGGACCGGCACCACGAGATCCGCGCGGTCTGCGTGGTCCATAACGAGACCTCGACGGGCGTGACGTCCGACATTGCCGCCGTGCGCCGCGCCATCGATGCGGCGGGCCACCCGGCGCTGCTGCTGGTGGACACCATCTCGTCGCTCGGCTCCATCGACTATCGCCATGACGAGTGGGGCGTGGACGTGACCGTCGCCGGCTCGCAGAAGGGGCTGATGCTGCCGCCGGGGCTGTCGTTCAACGCGGTCAGCGCCAAGGCGGTGGCGGCATCGGCCCAGGCCAGGCTGCCCAGGGCGTTCTGGGGCTGGGACGAGATCATCGAGGCCAACAAGAACGGCTTCTGGCCGTACACGCCGGCCACGAACCTGCTCTACGGGCTGTCCGAGGCGTGCGACATGCTGCAGGAGGAAGGGCTGCCCAATGTGTTCGCGCGGCACCGCCGCCATGCCGAGGCCACGCGCGCCTGCGTGAACGCCTGGGGCCTGGAGATCCTGTGCCAGAACCCCGCCGAGTACAGCCCGGCGCTGACGGCGGTGGTCATGCCCGACGGCCACAGCGCCGACGCGCTGCGCAAGGTGGTGCTCGAGAACTTCAACATGTCGCTGGGGCAGGGCTTGTCCAAGCTGTCGGGCAAGGTCTTCCGCATTGGCCATCTGGGCGACTTCAACGACCTGACGCTGATGGGCACGCTGTCAGGCGTGGAGATGGGCCTGGCGCTGGCCGGCGTGCCGCACCACGCGGGAGGCGTGCTGGCGGCAATGGAGAGCCTGCGCGCCGCCGCCGCGCAGCCCGCGCTGCGGGCGGCCTGATCGATGAGGTAGCAGGAGAGAAAGCGGGCCGTCCACCGGGACGGCCCGCCCGCCGATGCGCCACCAGAGCGCACGGCTCACATCAAAGGAGACAAACCATGACGTTGCGTTCACTCGCACGCGCCCTCGCGCGTGTATCGCTGCCCGGTGTTGCCCTCAGTGCTGTCCTCGGTGTTGCCTTAGCCGCCCCGGCGTTGGCCTGGGAGCCGACCAAGCCCGTCGAGATCGTGGTGCCGTTCAGCGCCGGCGGCGCGTCGGACCAGATGGCGCGTTCGATCCAGGGCATCATCGCCAAGCACAAGCTGATGTCCCAGCCGGTCATCGTGGTCAACAAGGCCGGCGCCAGCGGCGCCGAGGGGCTGATGGACACCAAGGCGTCGAGCGGCGACGCGCACAAGCTGCTGGTGACCTCGTCCGCGCTCTATACCGTGCCGATGGTCAGCCAGCTACCGTTCAACTGGCGCGACCTGACCCCGGTGGCCATGGTGGCGATGGATGAATTCGTGCTGTGGACCAATGCCGAATCGCCCTACAAGACGCCGGCCGACTACATCGCCGAGGCGAAGAAGAGCCCCGGCAAGCTCAAGATGGGCGGCACCAGTTCCAAGCGCGAGGACCAGATCATCACCGCGCAGATGGAGCGCAAGGCCGGCGTGCGCTTCATCTACATCCCGTACAAGGGCGGCGGCGAGGCCGCCACGCAGCTTTCGGGCAAGCATATCGATTCCAACGTGAACAACCCGTCCGAGTCGGTGGGCCAGTGGCGCGCCGGCGAACACCGCGCGCTGTGCGTGTTCGCGCCGTCGCGCATGCAGTACTCGGCCAAGGTCACCGCCACGCAGAGCTGGGGCGACATTCCCACCTGCAAGGAGCAGGGGCTGGACGTGCAATACCAGATGCTGCGCGTGTTCATGCTGCCCGGTGGCGTCACGCCCGACCAGCAGAAGTACTACGTGGACGTAATGCAGAAGGTCGTGGCCACGCCGGAATGGAAGGAATACCTGGAGAAGAACGCGCTCAAGAACGACTTCCTGACCGGCCAGAAGCTCACGGCGTTCCTGCAGGCGGACGAGAACCGCCACAAGGACATCATCAAGGAAGCGGGTTTCGTGGCGGCACGCTAGCGGTTTGATGTTGCCGGGGGTGGCCTCCCCTCTCCCGCGCGCGGGAGAGGGGCCGGGGGAGAGGGCGGGCGCTGGATTGGGGCTGGTGGGATGGAACACACCGCCAGCCCCTTCCCGCCCCGCCATGCTGGAGCACACCGACGGCTCTTGTCTTTGTGGTTCCTCGCTAGACCACCCCTCTCCCCGACCCTCTCCCTCTGAGGGGAGAGGGAGCAAACCTCGTGGCACTGAATGACCACTTGGGCGTCCCTGGCGGCGTCCTTACTGTTGGAGGTTCTAATGAGCGAACATACTGATTCGCCCGCCGCGCCGGCGGCCATCACGGTGCGCACGGCCGAGATCGCCGTGGCACTGCTGATCGCCGCCGGCGCGGCCGTCGTCATGGTCAGCAATTACCAGATCGGCGCCGGCTGGGCCTCCGATGGCCCGCAGGCCGGCTACTTCCCGCTGCGCATCGGCGCAATCATCTTCGTGGCCTGCCTGGCCGTGCTGTGGCAGGCGTGGCGCACCAACTCGCAGGACACCTTCGTCACCTGGCCGCAACTGCGCCAGGTGGCCGTGATCCTGGTGCCGCTGACGGTCTATATCGGGCTGATCAAGTTCTTCGGCATCTACGTGGCCAGCGCCATCTTCATCGCCGGCTTCATGCGGGTCATCGGCAAGTTTGCCTGGTGGCGCGCGGCACTGACCGCCGTGGCCATCAACGCGGCGCTGTTCTGGATCTTCGAGATGCAGTTCCGCGTGCCGCTGCCCAAGGGGCCGCTCGAAGCGGTATTCGGATTCTGAGGGGACACGCGTGGAAGAACTCAATGCACTCATGGGCGGCTTTGCAGTCGCCATGTCGTGGCACAACGTGGGGCTGATGCTCGTGGGCATCCTGCTGGGCATCGTGGTGGGCGTGCTGCCCGGCCTTGGCGGGCCCAATGGCGTGGCGATCCTGCTGCCGCTGACGTTTTCGATGGAGCCCACGTCGGCCATCATCATGCTGTCCTGCATCTATTGGGGCGCCTTGTTCGGGGGGGCGATCACGTCGATCCTGTTCAATATCCCGGGCGAGGCATGGTCGGTGGCCACGACGTTCGATGGCTATCCGCTCGCCCAGCAGGGCGAGGCCGGCCGCGCGCTGACCTCGGCCTTCACGGGCTCGTTCCTGGGCGCGCTGGCCGGGGTGCTGCTGATCACGTTCCTGGCGCCGCTGGTGGCGAAGTTCGCGCTGCGCTTCGGGCCGCCCGAATTCTTCGCGGTGTACTTCCTCACGTTCTGCAGCTTCATCGGCATGGGCAAGGAAGCCAAGGCCAAGATCGTGATCGCGATGTGCGTCGGCTTCGCGCTCGCGGCCGTGGGCATGGACACCGTGTCGGGCACGCTGCGCATGACGTTCGGCTCCACCGAACTGCTGCGCGGGTTCGATTTCCTCGTGGTGGTGATCGGCCTGTTCGGCATCAGCGAGATCCTGATGACGATGGAGGAGGGCATCGCGTTCCGCGGCAAGCGCGCCAACATCGACCTCCGGATCGTGCTCAAGACGTGGGCCGAACTGCCGCGCTACTGGATGACGCTGGTCCGCTCGTCGATCATCGGCTGCTGGCTCGGCGTGACGCCGGGCGGCGCCACGGCGGCATCGTTCATGGGCTATGGCGTGGCCAAGCGCTTTGCGCGCAACCGCGAGACCTTCGGGCGCGGCAACGTGGAGGGCGTGATCGCGCCGGAATGCGCCGCGCACGCGGCCGGCACCAGCGCGCTGCTGCCAATGCTGGCGCTGGGCATTCCCGGCTCGGCCACGGCCGCCGTGCTGCTGGGCGGGCTGATGATCTGGGGCCTGCAGCCGGGGCCGCTGCTGTTTACCGAGCAGAAGACCTTTGTCTGGGGCCTGATCGCCAGCATGTACCTGGGCAACCTGGCCGGGCTGATCGTGGTGCTCTCCACCGTGCCGCTGTTCGCCGCCATCCTGCGCATTCCGTTCGCGATCATCGCGCCGCTGATCCTGGTGGTCTGCGCCATCGGCGCCTTCACCGTGCATAACGCGATGTTCGATGTCTGGCTGATGCTGATCTTCGGCGTGATCGGCTATGTGCTGAAGAAGCTCGATTACCCGCTGGCGCCGCTGGTGCTGGCACTGGTGCTGGGCGATCGCGCCGAGGACGCGTTCCGGCAGACCATGCTGATGTCGCAGGGCCAGCTCGATGTGTTCTGGTCGAATGGCCTGGTCGGCACGATCATGGCGCTGGCCGTGGTGGTGCTGGTGTGGCCGCTCGTTGGCGGGCTGATGGAGCGGAGCCGGCGCAAGGTCGTGTCGGCGCATCCGGGAGCGGCGGAATGAGCGAGAACGCACAGGTTGCAGCCGCCGATGACACGCTGCTGGTGATGCGCGATGACGCCATCGTCACCATCGTCCTGAACCGTCCGGCCAAGCTCAATGCGTTCACGCTGGACATGTGGCGCCGGCTTGGCGAGGCGTTCCGCGCGGTCTCCGCCGATGCCTCCGTGCGCTGCGTGATCGTGCGCGGCGCCGGCGAGCGCGCGTTCTCGCCCGGCAACGACATCGGCGAGTTCGCCACGAGCCGGTCGAACAAGGCGCAGGCCGTGGCCTACGGCGGCGTGATGCACGGGACCGCGCAGGCCATCCAGGACTGCCCGCATCCCGTTGTGGCGCAGATCCACGGCATCTGCGTGGGCGGCGGGCTGGAGGTGGCGGCCATGGCCGACATCCGCATCTGCGGCGAGAGCAGCCGCTTTGGCGCGCCGATCAAGAACCTGGGCCTGGTCATGGCCCATGCGGAGATGGCGCCGCTGATCCGCCTGGTCGGTACGTCGCGCACGCTGGAACTGTTGTTCGAGGGCCGCATCGTCGGCGCGGCGGAGGCCCACGCGATGGGCCTGGTCTCGCGCGTGGTGCCTGACGAACACGTTGCCGAGGAGGCACTGGCCACGGCGCGGCGCATCGCGGCCGGCGCGCCGCTGGTGGCGCGCTGGCACAAGCGCTTTGCGCGGCAGCTGGCCGAAGGCAAGCCGCTGGCGGCGGCGGACATCGATGCCGCGTTCGACTGCTTCGACACCGAAGACTTCCGCACCGGCTACCGGGCCTTCCTGGCCAAGGAGACGCCGGCGTTCACGGGCCGCTAGCCGGCCTTCGCCGATTCCGCTTTCGCTTTTGTTTCGCTGAAGGGAGACCGCCGATGTCCACTTCCTCAACCGTGCCGCAAGGCGCGCTGGCCGGGCTGCGCGTGCTGGAGCTTGCCCAGATCATGGCCGGCCCCACGTGCGGCATGATGCTGGCCGACCTGGGCGCCGACGTCGTCAAGATCGAGAAGATCGACGGCGGCGACGATGCGCGCGGCTACCGCGAGCCAACGATCAACGGCGTCTCGGCGCCGTTCCTGATGCTCAACCGCAACAAGCGCGGCATTGCGCTGGACCTGAAATCGGCGGCGGGGCGCGAGGTGTTCCTGCGCATGGTCCGCACCGCCGACGTGGTGATCGAAAACTTCCGCAAGGGCACGCTCGAGCGGCTGGGCCTGGGCTACGACACGCTCTCGCAGGAGAATCCCCGCCTGATCTATTGCGCGATCTCGGGGTATGGCCGCACCGGCCCCTACGCGGACAAGGGCGGCTTCGACCTGATCGCGCAGGGCTACACGGGGCTGATGAGCATCACGGGAGAGGAGGACGGGCCGCCGCTGCGCACGGGCAATTCGATTGCCGATATCAACGCGGGGCTGCTGGCGGCGTTCGGCATCCTGGCGGCGTACCAGCACCGGCAGAAGACCGGGCGGGGCCAGGTGGTGGAGACGTCACTGATCGAGGCGGGGCTGCAGCAGCTGTACTGGCATGCGGCGATCCACTTTGCCACCGGCGAATCGCCGGGACCGAGCGGTTCCGCGCATGTGCTGGCCACGCCATATCAGGCGTTCCCGACGCGCGACGGGCATATCATCGTGGGCGGCGCCAACGAGAAGAACTGGACGCGCATCGCCCAGGTGCTGGGCCGGCCGGAGTGGGTGGAGGACCCGCGCTACCGGCTCAACGCCGACCGCATGCGGAACCGCGAGACGTTGCTGCCCGCGATGGCCGGAATCCTGCAGACGAAGACATCGGCCGAATGGCTGGCCGCGTTCGACGAAGCCGGCGTGCCGGCCGGCCCGGTGCATTCGATTGGCGAGGCGCTTGGGCATCCGCAGACGCTGGCGCGCGGCATGGTGGTGCGCCAGCAGCATGCCGAGGCGGGGCCGATCCGCACGCTCGGCATGCCGATCCATTTCTCCGAGACGCCGGCGCAGTACCACCGCGCGTCGCCCCGGCTGGGCGAGCACACGCGCGCGCTGCTGGCCGAATGCGGCTACACGGCGGCCGAGATCGCGGCGATGCTCGAGGACGGCGTGGTATCCGAGGTGGCTGCGCCCAGTGGCGCGGCGGCCGTCACCGAGGTCTAGCGCGCTTCAGCCGGCGCTTCAGCCAACGTAATAGAGAATGCTGACGAACTGGCAGATGCTGCCCGCCAGCACGAACAGGTGCCAGATGCCGTGGAAGTGGCGCACCTTCTCGTCGAACAGGAAGAAGCCGATGCCGGCGGTATAGACCGCGCCGCCGGCCACTAGCCAGTACAGGCCAGCGCGGGGCAGGGCGCTCGCGAGCGGCCCGAATGCGAACAGCACCAGCCAGCCCATGATCACGTAGATCAGCAGCGAGAGGATGCGCGTGCGGTGGCCGATCCAGAGTTCCTGGACGATGCCGATGACGGCGAGGCCCCAGTTGACGCCAAACAGCGTCCAGCCCCACGGCCCGCGCAGGGTCACGAGCGCGAACGGCGTGTAGCTGCCGGCAATGAGCAGGTAGATGGCGCAGTAGTCCAGCCGGCGGAAGATGTCCTTGGCGGGCCCGCGCACGCTGTGGTAGACGGTGGAGATGGTGTAGAGCAGGACCAGCGTGGTGCCGTAGACGACCGAGCTGACCACCTTCCAGGAGTCGTGGTACAGCGCCGAGGACGTGACCAGCACCGCCATGCCGGCCGCCGCGAGGATTGCCCCCGCCAGGTGGCTGTAGCCATTGAACCGTTCGCCGCGATACATCCCCGAAGCTCCGTTTCCATTTTGGACGAACGGCCATTTTGGCATGGATTGCCGAAAGGGTTGTTGCATTGCCGCAAATCCGCGGCGGGGAATTGGGGTATCAATGGCTGGGGGTGGTCTCCCCTCTCCCGCCTGCGGGAGAGGGGCCGGGGGAGAGGGCCGGCGCGTCACAACCCGCCGCCGCCCCGCCGTCACGCCATCAGGTCATCGCCTGGAAGAACTTCAGCGTTCGCGCGTTGGCCTCGCGGGCCGCCGCCTCCACGTAATGCACGCCCTTGTTGCGCGCAAACGCATGCTGGCAGCCGGGATAGGTATGGATTTCCACGTGCGGACTGTCCTCCAGCGCCTCGATGATCGTCGCGCGTGACGCAGCCGGCACAAATTCGTCTTCCTCGGCGATGTGCATCAGCAGCGGGCTCGAGATCCGCGAAGCCTCGTCGAGGTACTTGTCGATGCCCACGCCGTAGTACGACACCGCCGCGTCGGCCCCGGTACGGGTGGCGCTCAGGTACGCCAGCAGCCCGCCCAGGCAATAGCCCACGGTGCCCACGCCGCCCGTCACGCCCGGTTGCTGGCGCACGGCCTGGATGGTCGCGTTGATGTCGGTCATGCCCTTGTCCACGTTGAACCCGTTGTAGAGCGCGATCGCCTTCTGCCACTCGGCGTCGGTCTTGTCGGTCAGTTCCACATTGGGTTCCTGCCGCCAGAACAGGTCCGGACAGATCGCCACAAAGCCTTCGCGCGCAAAGTTGTCGCAGGTTTCGCGCATGTCGGCGTTGATGCCGAAGATTTCCTGGATGGCTACGATGGCCGTGCCGCGCGCGTTGGCGGCCTCCGGCGTGGCAAGGTAGGCGGCAAAGCTGCCGTCCGGCACGGAAATGGTGATGCGTTGGCCCATGGAGGTCTCCTGGTGACGCCGATGATCGGTGGGAGGAAAGCCGCGCGTGGCGGCGAGCCCGGACAGCTTAGCAAACACCGGCCCGCAATGCTCTGTGAAATGTTGTGAAGCCAGCGTCTCATGCAAACCGTAAGAATTTTTTTGTTCATCGGTTTGAAAGGCGCTTTTTTCTGCTTTCAGCCGACGCCAGACTGTGGACTGCAGCGCGCCTCGCCTCGATCCTGATCTCCGCGCTGTCCCTATATATATAAGAAGACACCGGAGACATCATGCAACGTACCCCCCACGCCACCCGGCGGCGCCTGTTGCTGGCCGGACTGGCCGCGCCGTTGGCCGCCTTCATGCGCCCCGCGCTGGCCGCATGGCCGGACAAGCCGATCCGGCTGGTCGTGCCGTACCCGCCCGGCGGCGCCACCGATGTCATCGGGCGGATCATCGCCAGCAAGCTTTCGGATGCGCTGGGCCAGCAGATGGTGGTGGACAACCGTGGCGGCGCCGGTGGCAATATCGGCGCCGAGGTCGTCGCCAAGGCACCGCCCGATGGCTACACCTTGCTGATGGGCGCGCTGACCTCGCACTCGACCATGGCCACGCTGGAGCGCGGCCGGCTGCGCTATGACCTGGTGAAGGACTTTGCGCCGGTGATGGTGGTGGGTTCCGTCCCGCTCGTGGTGGTGGTCAATCCCAGGCTGCCCGTGCACACGCTGCAGGAACTGATCCAGTACGGCAAGGCGAATCCCGGCAAGCTGAACTACGCGTCGTCGGGCGCCGGGGCGCCGCAGCGCATGGCGGCCGAGATCTTCCGCAGGGAGGCGCGCATCGACATGGTCCACGTGCCCTACAAGGGGAGCGGCCCGGCCATGACGGACCTGGTGGCGGGACAGGTCAACATGATGGTGGAGACGGTGCCGGCGGCGCTGCCGTTCATCAAGTCGGGGCAATTGCGTGCGCTGGCGGTGGCCGCGCCGGGACGGATCTCGATGCTGCCGGACGTGCCGTCGGCCACCGAGGCCGGCATGGCTGGGCTCGATGTGAGCTCCACGTTTGGCGTGCTGGCGCCGGCGGGCACCCCCGCCCCGGTGATCGAGCGCCTCAACGCCGCGCTGGCCAGGCTGCTGGAAGCGCCCGAGGTCAAGGACCAGTTCCTGAAGCAGGGCGTCTATGCGCTGGCGCCGACCTCGCCCGACAAGGCCGCGGAACGGCTGCGCGCCGAGGTATCGCGCTGGGAGAAGGTGATTACCGACGCCCAGATCAAATCCGATAGCTGAAATCCCTGGAATACTAAATTGTTGTTCGACCACGCCTGACTCATGACCCAGAAACCGAAGGACTCCACCCCCGGCCCGGCCGACGGCCAGCGCGATGCCACTGGCCTGCGCAAGGGCCTGACCAACTATGGCGACCAGGGCTTTTCGCTGTTCCTGCGCAAGGCTTTCATCAAGGGCTCGGGCTACACGGACAGCGCGCTCGATCGTCCCGTCATCGGCATCGCCGACACCGGCAGCGCGTACAACCCGTGCCACGGCAACATGCCGCAGCTGCTGGAGGCCGTGCAGCGCGGCATCATGCTGGCGGGCGGGCTGCCCATGGCGTTCCCGACCATCTCGGTGCACGAGAGCTTTGCCGCGCCCACCAGCATGTACCTGCGCAACCTGATGTCGATGGACACGGAGGAAATGATCCGCGCCCAGCCGATGGACGCGGTGGTGCTGATCGGCGGCTGCGACAAGACCGTGCCCGCCCAGTTGATGGGTGCCGCGTCGGCCGGTGTGCCGGCCATCCAGCTGGTGACCGGCGCGATGCTCACCGGCTCGCACCGCGGCGAGCGGGTGGGCGCCTGCACCGATTGCCGGCGCTACTGGGGCAGGTTCCGCGCGGGCGAGATCGATGCCGAGGAGACCGCCGACGTCAACAACCAGCTCGTGGCCAGCGTGGGCACGTGTTCGGTGATGGGCACGGCCAGCACCATGGCATGCCTGACCGAGGCCCTGGGCATGAGCCTGCCCGGCGCGGCCACCCCGCCGGCCGTGACCGCCGACCGCATCCGCATTGCCGAGTTGACCGGCGCGCGCGCGGTGCAGATGGCGCGCGAGCGGCTGACGATCGATCGCATCCTGACGCCCGCCGCGTTCGAGAACGCCATGCGCGTGCTGCTGGCCATTGGCGGTTCGACCAACGGCATCGTGCACCTGGCGGCCATCGCGGGGCGCGTGGGCCTGGACATCGACATGCAGGCGCTGGACCGCATGGGCCGCGAGACGCCCGTGCTGCTGGACCTGAAGCCCAGCGGCCAGCACTACATGGAAGACTTCCACAAGGCCGGTGGCATGGCCACGCTGCTGCGCGAACTGAAGCCGCTGCTGCGGCTCGAGGCGCTGACGGTGACGGGCCGCACGCTGGGCGAGGAGATCGAGGCGGCCGGCCCCGGCTTCGCGCAGGATGTGGTGCGCACGATGTCCGCGCCGATCTATCCGCAGGGCGGCATCGCCGTGCTGGGCGGCAACCTGGCGCCGGGCGGCGCGATCATCAAGCAATCGGCGGCCGATGCGGGGCTGATGGAGCACGAGGGCCGCGTCGTCGTGTTCGAGGACTCGCAGGATCTGGTGTCGCGCATCGACGCGGATGACCTAGATGTGAACCCCGACGACATCCTCGTCTTGCGCAACATCGGCCCGAAGGGGGCGCCGGGCATGCCCGAGGCCGGCTATATCCCGATTCCGCGCAAGCTGGCGCGCGCGGGCGTGAAGGACATGGTGCGCATCTCCGATGGGCGCATGAGCGGTACCGCGTTCGGCACAGTGGTGCTGCACGTGACGCCCGAGGCCGCCGTGGGGGGGCCGCTGGCACTGGTCCGCACCGGCGACCGCATCCGCCTGAGCGTGAGCGGGCGCGAATTGAGCCTGCTCGTGCCCGATGAGGAACTGCGGCGCCGGCGCGAGGCCTCGGCAGTGGTGGTGCCCAGCGCGCCGCGCGGCTACCTGAAGCTGTTCCTGCAGACCGTGACGCAGGCCGACCAGGGTGTGGATTTCGACTTCCTGCGCGCGCCCGAGACCCGTGGCAAGACGCCCGGCTAGGCGCGCGGCATCAGGCGTGGGGGGCGGGGAACAGGGCGCGCGCCTCGGCCAGCAATGCCTCGGCGAGCGAGGCGCGCGGGCCGTGCGTGGCCCAGATCAGCCCCACGCGCCGCACCGGCGGGCGGCCCGGCAGCGGCAGCCGCGCGATCCTGAGCGGACCGTCCCACATCGGCGCCCAGTCCGGCACCAGCGCCACGCCGAGACCTTCGCCGACCAGCGCGGCGATGACCATCAGCCCGTCCACCTCGAGCCGCTGGTGGGGCCGGATACCGTGATCGCGCAGGTAGCGGTCCGCGAGCTGGCCGCCCAGTACCGAACGGTCGTAGCGGATGAACGGCTGCGTGGCCAGCAGGGTATGCGGGTCCTGCCCGGCCATCGATGCCGGCGCCACCACGACCAGCGGCTCGGCGATGAACTCGGCCCACTGGTAGCCCTTGGCCACGGCGAACTGCGGTTCCACGACGATGGCCGCATCGAGTTCGCCGCGCACCAGGCTTTCGCAGAGCTCGATGGAGCGGCCCGGCTTCACGAAAAGGTTGACGTCGGGATGCCGGCGATACAGGCGCCCCAGCAGCGGCGGTACGATGCTGCCCATGGCGGTCACGAACGAGCCGAGCCGGAACTCGCCCAGCGAGGCGTCGCCGCCCGCCACGGTACTCATGTCGCGGATATCGCGGATGACTTGCCGCGCGCGCTCCAGGATGCGGATGCCGGCCTCGGTCGGCACCACGGACCGGCCGGCGCGCCGGACCAGCGGCACACCGATTTCCTGTTCGAGCGCGTGCAGACGGGCGGCAATCGCGGCCGGCGTCAGGTCGAGCCGGCGCGCCGCCTCGGCAAGCGAACCGACATCGACCACCGTAACGAAACTTTGCAGGAATCTCACGTCCATGGCGTGATGCTAGCAAACACCGTGGCCTTGAAGGGGCCCCGGCGGGCGATTACGCTGACTATTTTCTTCCGACCCAGCAGGAGCCACCATGCCTCTTACCGCTGACGCACGCGGCGTCTTCCCGATCGCCCCCACGCCGTTCTTCGATGACGGCACCATCGACACCGCCTCGATCGATCGACTGACCGATTTCTACCTGGACTGCGGCGCCACCGGCATCACGGTGCTGGGCCAGCTGGGCGAGGCGCCCAAGCTCGAGCACGCCGAGTCGGTGGAGGTGGCCGCGCGGATGATCCGCCGCGCGGGCCGGCTGCCGGTGGTGGTGGGCGTGTCGGCGCCGGGGTTTGCCGCCATGCGGGCGCTGACGCGTGAGGTCATGGATCGCGGCGCGGCCGGCGTGATGATCGCCCCGCCCAACACGCTGCGCACCGACGACCAGATCGTCGGCTACTACCGCCAGGCCGTGGAGGCCATTGGCGCCGACGTGCCGTTTGTCATCCAGGACTATCCGCTGACGTTCTCGGTGCAGATGACGCCGGGCGTGATCCGGGGCATCGTGCAGGAGTTGCCGTCCTGCGTGATGCTCAAGCACGAGGACTGGCCGGGACTGGAGAAGATATCGACCTTGCGCGGCTTCGAGGCCGACGGATCGATGCGCCATGTCTCGATCCTGTGCGGCAATAACGGCCTGTTCCTCGACTACGAGATGGAACGTGGCGCGGATGGCGCCAATACGGGCTACTGCTTCCCGGACATGCTTTGCGACGTGGTGCGCCTGAGCGCGGCCGGCCAGCGCGAGGAGGCGCATGACCTCTTTGACGCCCATCTGCCGCTGCTGCGCTACGAGCAGCAGCCCGGCGCGGGGCTGGCGGTGCGCAAGTACGTGATGATGCGTCGCGGGCTGCTGGCCTCGGCCGCCCAGCGCAAGCCGGCGGCTGGGATGACGCCGACGGCGAGATCGGAAGTGGACCACCTGCTGATGCGGCTGGCACGGCACGATTCCCGGGCGGCCAACGCGCTCGGATGATGCCGCCGAGGCCGTGCCAGGCAAGGCCGGCTGCTTCAATCGCCACAATCCCGGCCCGGCGTCCTGGGCGTCCAGGGCGTCTTGGCCGGGCCAGCCTCATTTCCTAGAGATTCTCGAACTTGTCCTATATCCTCCGGGCCCTTTGGTTGTTAAGGTGCCGGGGCTCGTACCTGCCCGACAGGTATTGACGAACGTGGGGCAACCGATCAATGTCCACACGACGGTGGACTCGTTCAATCTTGAATCAATTGGGGCGAGAAGGATGATCTCAGATGACTTGATGGTGGGTAATAGGATCAATCTGATGCGCATGCTCCTGACATTCGCCCACCTCCGTGAGGGGGAGCGCACATTGTTCATTTCACAAATGAACGAGTTTCTGCTGGCGTCGCCAAAGCTGCGCCGGCGTATTGTTGAGCGATGGCAGGATGCTGCGGATGGCAACAAGGATGGCGCGGTGCGATGAAACGGTAATAGGAAAGCTGTGCGAGCATCCGCTTGCCTGCAGATGCCAGCATTACCTGTCAGGCGGCAGAAAGTAATACTAGAGGTGTTTCATGAGTAGTTACGGTATACGGGTCATTTTCGCCGATGACCATCCTGTGCTGGCGCTTGCGAATCGCCAGATCGTAGAGCCGGTGCCGAGTATTGTCTGCGTTGGAGAGGCGCGTAACTCGACGGAGCTGGTGGAGCTTCTCCAGCACACGCCTTGCGACGTGCTGGTGACCGACTATGCCATGCCCGGCGGTGAATATGGCGACGGGCGCGCGCTGATCTCCTTTCTCTCGCGCAGGTATCCCGGCCTCAAAGTGGTTGTCATGACCATGATGGACAATCCGATGGTCCTGCGTTCGCTGTTCCGGCAACGCATCCACTGCATTGTCAGCAAATCGGACGACCCCGGCAACCTGGTGCCCGCCATTCACGCCGCATTCCGGGGCGAGCGGTTCGCATCGCCACGCGTGGCATCGCTGATGAGCGCGCGGACCGATTTCGATCGCGTTCACAACGACGTCTCCTTGCAAATACTGAGCCTGAGAGAGTTGGAAGTCGTAAGACTGTTCGTCTCCGGCATGACTGTCTCCGAGATCGCGGCGGAACTGCGGCGGACCAAGCAGACCATCAGTACGCAAAAACTCAGCGCCATGCGCAAGCTCGGCATTAGCCGCGATAGCGACTTGTTCAAGTACGCCCACGAAGTGGGCCTGCTTGCGAGCGCGGAGAACAGCTCCGGTATGCGTTAGCCCGCCATTTCCCGGCGATCTCTCCAATCGTCGTCCCACGTACGGATCGCCGTACGACATCCTCCGCAAATTTCGACATGTCCGCTTCCAGCATTTCCGTGTCGGATATGGCCGGACCGTAAGACATTTCCTAGAAAGAAGAACGCGCTTCGTGCCGGCCCGGAAACACTGCAACAAAACCGTTGCAGGCCGCTGATGCGACGCATTGCAAAATATCGTTATATAACCCGCAAAATCAGACTGGATCGATAGATCGGCCTGCGCCGTCTTGCTAGTCTTCGCTCTCGTGAGAAAGCGAGTGGCGACATGAACAAGGCAGTGGAAGCGCAAGACGTGCAGCCGGCGATTGACAGCGACACGCTGGCCGGCGAGGACCAGGCGGGAACGTTCGAACTGAGCGATCTGCTCACCCTGGCGGGGCCGCACGCGGCAGGCGGCCCGGCGTTGCTGGGGACGCTGCGGGACCGGCACGCGGTGGATACCGACTACCGGCCCGCATGCGAAGACGAGGATGTGCTGGGTGCGCTGGCCGTCGAGTACCGCGAGGCGCTGATGCGTGGCGGTCAGGACCGCGCCAGGAAGTTCAAGCGCATCGAGGGCCGGCGCCTGCTTGCGCCGCCGCCCGCCGACCCGTTGCAGCGAACCCCGGGCGCGCTGCCGCCCGGCACCCTGGTAGACGACCTGCTGGGTCGCGGCCGTATCGACAGGGTGATGAAGGGACTGGACACCTTCGGCGCCCATCGCCTGTTCGCGCCTCCCGAGCGACACGAGATCCTGGGGCTGTTCTCGTCCAGACGGCTGCAAGGGCGCCGCGACGGGCAGCTCGCCCAGCTGGCGCGGCAGGAGCACCACGAATCGAGTGTGGACAGCTGCCTGACGATGCCGGACGCCGCGGCAGAACCTTCCAGGGAAATCTGATCATGGCATCCGTCCGGGACCAGCCTGCCGCCGATATGAGCGGGCTCACACTCCAGCAGATGCTGCAAAGCCAGTCGTTCGAGGACTTCAGGGCAGGCGCGTTCGACGCCGCCCGCAGGCAACCCACCAGCGCGCGGGCGCGCTGGCTGGTGTACCAGCTGCTGTGCATTGACGGCGATTGGGAGCGTGCGCTCAAGCAATTGCAGGTCTGGGCAACGCTCGAGGCCGACAGCACCATGCGCGCGCAACTGCACCGCGGGCTGGTGACGACGGACGCCTTCCGTACCGAAGTCTTCGCCGGCTCCCGCAAGCCGGGCTTCGTCTGCCCACCGCCGGAGTGGCTCGAGACCCTGGTCGAGGCGAACGCGGCGCTGGCACGTGGCAACGTGGCGGAGTCGGATCGCCTGCGTGCGGCCGCGCTGGACGCGGCCGGGGATTCGCGCGGCGAAAGCCCGCGTGCTGGCGCATTCGCCTGGCTGGCCGATAGCGATACCCGCCTCGGGCCGGCCTGCGAGTTCTTCACCGCCGGCTATCGATGGATTCCCTTCGAGCAGATGCGCGCGCTCGAGATCCGGCCGGCCGGCACGCTGACGGATGTCGTCTGGGTGCCGGCCAGGGTGGTGATGCGCGACGACACCGCGTTCGACGGTTACCTGCCCACGCGCTACGCGGGCTCCGAGCGCGGCCGGCCGCCGATCCGGCTGGCACGGGAGACCCATTGGACCGGCGTGGGCGAGACCGCGGTCATCGGCGCCGGACAGAAGGTCTGGTCAACGGACGCCGGCGACTGGGGTCTGCTGGAGATAGGCGACTGCCGGTTCGCGGAGAAGGAAGGCCATGAAGCCGACTGACCGCCGCCATCGGCGCGCGTATCTGCCGTCGCTGCTCGACCGGCTCCTGGACGACGCGCCGCAGCAGCGCAGCGAGCCATACGAGGCCTATGCGCCCGATGAGCGCGGCATGCGGCGCATCATCCAGCGCGACCTGGGCCTGCTCCTCAATACGACCAATCTGCACGATGAAATCGATGCCGAACGGTATCCCGAGGTGGCGAACTCCGTCGTCAACTACGGCATCCCACCACTCTCCGGCAGCTACATGGCCGAGTTCAGCTGGGAGTCGCTCGAGGCCCGGGTTCGCGAGGCGGTCACGCGCTTCGAGCCACGGCTGATTCCAGACACGATCCGGGTGCGCCCGGTACGCGATGCCGATCCCCGGCGCTACAACAAGATGATGTTCGAAATCGAGGCCCTGATGCTGTGGTCGCCGTACCCGCTCGAATTCCGCATCCAGAGCGTCTTCGACCTGGAGATGAACAAGGTCTCTCTTCAATCGGGCAACACCCCAGGAACGCGACGCTGACATGGACCCGAGATTTCTTGACTACTACAGCCGCGAGCTGACTTACATGCGTGAGTCGGCCGGTGAATTCGCGGCGCAGCATCCCAAGATTGCCCGCCGCCTGGGCATGGAAGGCATCGAGGTCGCGGACCCTTATGTGGAGCGGATGATCGAGGCATTCTGCTTCATGTCGGCGCGCACGCAGTTGAAGCTCGATGCCGAGTTTCCGCGTTTCACGCATCGGCTGCTCGAGGTGGTTTATCCGAACTACGTGGCGCCCACGCCGTCGATGGCCGTGGCCAGGCTGCATCCCAGCCTGCGCGAAGGCGAGTTCAGCCACGGGTTCAAGGTGCCGCGCCAAAGCGTGATGCGCTCGGCGGTACCGCCCGGCGAACAGACCGCCTGCGAATTCCGCACCGGGCAGGACGTCACGCTGTGGCCTATCGAGATCGCCGAGGCCAGCCTGACCGCGGTGCCGCCCGACATTCCCGAGACCGGCCATCTGCTGCGCCGGCGCCAGTTGCGCAGCGCGCTGCGCCTGCGCCTGCGCACGGTTGGCGATATTCGCTTCAGCGAGATCAAGGGGCTGGACCGGCTGCCGATCTATATCGACGGAGACGAGCGGATTGCGTCGCACCTGTTCGAGTTGATCCATGCCGGCGCCGTCGCGTCAGTGGTTCGGCCCGTTGGCGCCACGAACCATGACCTGTGCCATGTCGTCTCGCGTACGCCCGTCGAGCTGGAAGGGTTCCACCCGGACCAGAGCCTCCTGCCGTTGCACTGGAACATGTTCAGCGGGCACAACCTGCTTCAGGAGTATTTCTCGTGCCGGCAGCGGTTCTATTTCTTTGCGCTGGCCAATCTGGCGAAGGGGCTGTCGCGCATCGAGGACAAGGAAGCGGAGATCGTGCTGCTGCTCGATCGCCTGCCGGACGATCTTGGCGTGCACGTGGACAGCTCGCGGTTCCTGCTGTTCTGTACGCCGATCGTGAACCTGTTCCCCAAGCGCACGGACCGCGTGGAAGTGGATCGCAGCATGACGGACTTCCATCTGGTGGTCGATCGTGCGCGGCCGCGTGACTACGAGGTCCATTCCGTTTCGCGCGTGTTCGGGCAGAAGGCCGAGACGTCGACCGAGGTCAGGTTCAATCCGCTTTACCAGACCCTGCACAGCGACCTGGGCAACTACGGCCGCTATTTCTCCATGCGTCGAGAACAGCGCATGCTGTCGGCGGATGCCCGCAAGTACGGTACGCGTACACCCTATATCGGGACAGAGGTCTTCCTGTCGCTGGTCGACCAGGCGGAGGCGCCCTATTCGGACGACATCCGCTATCTGTCGGTGGAGGCGTGGGTCACCAACCGCGACCTGCCGCGGCTCATGCCGCGTGGCGTTGGCGCGCACCTGACGATGCCGGATGCCGTCCCCCTGGAGGCGGTCAGCCTGGTCCATGCGCCCAGCGCGCCGCGCCCGCCGTATGCCAGCGGGGAAGCGGCGTGGCGGCTGATCCGCCAATTGAGCTTCAACTACATGCCGCTGGCCGAGCTGGATCATGGCGATGGCGCGCAGGCGCTCCGGAACATGCTGAAGCTGTTCGTGACCGCCAGCGAGCGCGAGCAGGTTGCGCAGATCGACAGCCTGGTCGGCGCGAAGACCACGCCGGTCGTGAGCCGGCTGCCTGGGCACGGATTGCTCGTGTACGGCCGCGGCGTGCGCTGCGAACTGACGGTGGACGAGAACGGCTTCTCCGGTACCAGCCCGTACCTGTTCGGCCTGGTGCTCGAGCACTATCTGGCGCGTCACGTGGCAATCAACGTGTTCACCGAGACGGAACTGCGCTCGATGCAGCGCGGACTCGTCACGCGCTGGGCCCCACGGATGGGAGGCCGCGGTGCGGTATAGCCAGGTCCGTTCGCCCAGGCCCGCGCGGGCCAACGCGGCGTTGCATCCCGATTCCCTGTGCGCGTGGTTCGACCGCGAACGCCCCTGGAACTCGGGATTCCTGAGCCTGATGCGCGCGATTGCCGCGCGTGACCGGGGCCGCCCGGCTCCCGGCGCGGCACAGTTGCCATCGCAGGAGCCGTACCGGATTGGCCAGCAGCCTGTCATGGCGTTTCCGCCCCGGGAAGTCGCGTCGCTCGATACGCACGACGGCCGCCTGGATGTCCGTCTTTTCGGACTGGGCGTCTGGGGGCCGCAGGGGCCGCTGCCGCTGCATGTCACCGAGCTGGCCTATCACCGCGCCGTGGCGTTGCAGGACCACACGCTGTCGGACTTTGCCGACATCTTCCATCACCGGGCATTGTCGCTGTTCTATCGGGCCTGGGCGGCGTGCCAGTCGACCGCGTCGCTGGATCGGCCCGACGAGGAGACATTCTCGTTCTATGTCGCCAGCCTGATGGGCACCGATGAGGCGGAAGCCCGGCGGAGTTGCCTGCCGTCGCACGCCCGCCACGCCGCCTCGGCGCATCTGGTGCGCGAGGCGCGCAACCCCGGCGGCATGGCCGCCACGCTTTCGCACTACTTCGGCGTGCCAATTGCCGTCGAAGAGTACGTGTTGCACTGGATTCGCGTGGCGGAATCGGAATACTGCAGGCTGGGCAGCCCCGGCGTCTCGTCCTTCATGGGCGAGGCGGCGATGCTTGGCGAGCAGATCGCCGACCGGCAGCACAAGTTCCGGCTGGTGATCGGTCCCCTGGATCTGGATCGCTACCTGCGCCTCACGCCACACGGAGACGATCTGCCGACGCTGGTCGAGTGGGTGCGCGCGTTCGTCGGCCACGAGTACGACTGGGAGATCCAGCTCCTCGTCAAGCCGGACAGCGTGCCGACGCCGCGCGCGGATGCCAGCCAGAGGCTGGGTTACTCCATATGGCTCGGCCAGTGCGATCCCGGGCAGCCCGTGGTCGGCATGACGTTCGAGCCCGAGTCATACACGGCATCGCCATAGATCCCTAGCAAACATGAACACCAATGCTCCCAGCGCCGCATCGCGCTACAGCGCCCTTCTCGAACCGGTGTCGGCCGATGCCCCATGCGGCACCGACCTCGAATATGACCCGGCTTTCATCATGCTGCACACTGCGGCGGCGCCCGCCATGCAGGTGCAGTACGGCGACTTCGTTGAAGTACAGGCGCCGGTCAACTGGGCTGAGGCCGAGCGCAGCTGCGAGGCGTTGCTGGCGCGAACCAAGGATGTCCGCATCGCGGTCATCCTGCTGCGCGCCGCCATCCGTCAGCGCGGCGCCATCGGCCTGCGCGACGGCCTCGGCTTCCTGTACGCGCTGCTGGAACGCTACGGCCAGGGCTTGCATCCGTTGCCCTACTTCGAGGGGGAATGGGACCCGCTGATGTTCGCCAATGCGTTTGCGGCGTTGACGGACGGAGAGGCCGCGCTGGCCGACCTCAGAGAGGTTTCCCTGCCCAAGACAGCCGGAGTGCAGCTGCAGCTGCGCGACATCGAGAAGGCGCTGGCGATTCCGCGCCAGAAAGACGCGCTGGCGCCCGAGAGCGTGAATCGTCTGCTGAAGGAGCTGTCCGCGCGCGGCGACGAGGCAATTCTCGCGTTTGCAGAGGCTCACGCGAGCCTGGCACGTATCGTCGCGTGGCTGGCCGGGCAACTGAAGGACGCCGCCCCGGACCTGGACGCGCTCACTCGCCTGCTGCGCCCATTCGGCGAACTCGATCAGTTGTTGCAAGCCACATCGTTGGCCGCGCCGCAGGCCGCGCCCGCCGATCTGCGTGCCGAAGACGAAAGGGCGGTGGTGCCGCCGCAGGACAGCGCCACGCCGCTGGCGGCCGCCGATGGCCAGATCGAGCCGCGGGCCGTCGCAATGGACCGCTGGACCGCGCTGGCCACGATCCGGCAGGTGCGCGGGTGGTTCGAGGACAACGAACCCAGCAGTCCCGTGGTGGTCATGCTGCGCCAGGCGGAGCGGCTGGTCGGCAAGCGGTTCTCGGAGGTCGCGCAGAGCATTCCCTTCGATGTGCTGGCCCAGTGGGACGCGGTGGAGCACTGAGGCGCATCCACCGTCTTGAAAGCGCCGGGCGGACAGTGGAGGCCCGGAAGATCAACCCGAGATTTCCATGGATCACGGCATGAGAGGCACTTTTCGAAGAATAGCGGCAGTTCTGGTGATTGGATTCGGCCTGGCGGCCGGCAGCGCCATGGCAACGTGCCGCCAGATCACGGACGCGGAGATCCGGGAGTGGACTGGAAAGGGCCTGCCAGACGTCTCCATCATGTCTCAACTGCTGCAGTTCCACGTCACCTTTCCGGCTTCGAGGGTCGAGGTCGAACCGGATCTTCCCATTGGCTCGGTGCTCGCGACCGGCGTGTCAAACACCCTGGGCGCGAACACAGCCATTCTGAGCTGCGGATCGGCCGGCGGCCGGATGCTCTGGCGCTACGAGGGAAACTGGCAATCTTCGGCGTTTCCGGATGTCATGGCGACTGGCCTCAAAGGCATCGGCATACGCCAGAAGTACGTTCGCCGTTCGGGAAATGCCAGCACGTTGCCATATGACTCGGTGTTCCAGGCCGCCGCCCCCGGCACGCCCTATTTTCCGACCCTCCGGGCAGGGATGTACATGTCGGTGGAACTCATCAAGACGGGAGAGATGAACGCGTCCTCGACGTTCTCAGGGGGCTCGATCGGCAACGCGAAGGGCGACGGCGACGGCGTGAGAGTGGTCAGCGTGACCAGCAGCGCGGTGACTATCGAGGTGAAGCCCAGTTGCAGCGTGAATACGCCGAACCAGAACATCGACTTTGGCACCTTCGGACCCAACGACGTGTCGTTGACGGCGGGACCCACGCGCCGGATCACGTTCGACTTGAACTGCACGGGGCCGACTGCCCCGAGGTACATCTTCAGCAGGGTTGCTGGCACACCGGATACGGTCAACCGCGCGCTCCTCAAAAACAATGGCGCGCAACACCTGGGGATAAGGATCGTGGACGCGCCCAGCCAAACCACACTCAGGCCCGACGACCTGACGAGCGTGCTCTACACGGCGGGCGGCGGCAAAAAGTACACGTTCAACCTCGATGCGACGGTGTTGCGCGTCGGCACGCAGACACCTACCGCGGGTGTCATCAATGCAACGGCCGTGTTCATGCTATCGATCAATTGAACGCGGAATGCCCGGGCGTAGACAGTGATGCAGCAAAGCATATTCGTACAGATGGCCAGCTATCGGGATCCCCAACTGATTCCGACGTTGCAGGATATGGTTCGCCAGGCAGTGCGGCCGGAGTGCCTGCGCATTGTCGTAAGTTGGCAGCACGGCCTCGACGAGATGATCGGTCGTTTCTTCGCGCAGGGATTTTCGCGCTGGCAAGTCGACGCGGCGGGCGCACGTCCTGTCCATACACTGGCGTTTGGTGAAGCCACGATCGAGTTGATCGATGTGTCGGCCATGGAGACGCAGGGGGCGTGCTGGGCGCGAAACATGATCCAGCAGCGATATGGCGGTGAAAGGTACACGCTGCAGGTCGACTCCCATCATCGTTTCGTTACTGGATGGGACCGCATCCTCATCGACATGCTGGAGTCGCTGCGCGCCGACAGCGACAAGCCCTTGCTGACGGCATACCTGCCCGAGTTCGATCCCGAGAACGACCCTGCGGGTCGAGGGCAAAATCCCACGGCGCTGCATATCGACCAATTTGCATCGGAGGGCGCGTTGCTCCCGCTTTCGCGTTCGATACCGGACTGGACGTTGCTCGACAAGCCGCTCCCCGCGCGTTTCTACAGCGCCCACTTCGCATTTTCCGACGGCCATTTCGCGACGACGGTCCAGCACGATCCGGAGTTCTTCTTCATTGGAGAGGAGATCTCGATCGCCGTGCGCGCCTTCACGCATGGATACGATCTGTATCACCCGCATCGGCTCATTGCCTGGCACGAGTACACGCGCCGCCTCCGCGTCAAGATGTGGGATGACCATACCGACGAGAACACCGCCAATGGCGTTGTGGCCAAGCCATGGCATGAACGCGATGGCTTGTCGCACCGGCGCAATCGCATACTGTTCGGCATGGACGGCGAATCGGGCACGAGCATCGATTTCGGTCCCTACGGCTTCGGCACGGCGCGCTCGCTGGCGCAGTACGAAGCGTATGCCGGTGTCAGCTTTTCCTTGCGCGGCGTGAAGCGGGACACGCTGGAAAGACAGCCCCCGGTTCCGGGAGCGCCGGTCCCGGAGACCGAGGCGGCGTACCGCGAATCGCTGCTCCGCTCTCACAATTTGAACCCGCACTTCCATCAGGGCATGCTTGGCGACCTTTCCAACGTGGCGCGGGCGGAATTCACGGTCTTCTCCGAGAAGGGCGAGGTGATGTACCAGGAAGCCATGTCCACCGCCGAGCTGATGGCGGCGATGGAACACGGATGGTTGCGCAATCGCTTCGTGTTCTTCTCGGAACTCGACATGGTGCCTGCCCACTACACCGTGAGGTTCTATGCGGCGGACGATGTCACGCTGCGCGAGGAAACACACCCCATTGCCCAGCCCCTGGAGCCATGACGCCGGCAAACGCGGCCCCGGCGCTTTCCACTCATCGAATATCGCTTTATCCATCATCATGACCATACCCAGAAAGATCCTGTTCGGAAAACTCGGCGAGACACTGTTCCGGAGCGTGGAGTCGGCCACGACCTTCTGCAAGCTGCGCGGCAATCCCTATGTCGAACTGGTGCACTGGCTGCACCAGACGCTCGAGTTGCCGGACAGCGACCTGCACCGCATATTGCGCCATGGCGGTGTCGACCGGGAACGGCTCGATGCCGATATCGTGCGCACGCTGGCGGCACTGCCGTCGGGGGCGAACTCGATCAGCGACTTCTCGAACTATATCGACATGGCGATCGAACGCGCGTGGGTCGTGGCGACGCTCGAGTTCCGCGATTTGCGTGTGCGTGGGGCCTGGTTGATGGCGGCGCTGCTGAAGTCCCCCGAACTGCGCCGCGCCTTGCTGTCCATCTCACCGGAGTTCGCCAAGATTGGCGTGACGGATCTGAGTGTGATGCTGCCGGCCTGGATTGCCGGATCGCCGGAGGAAGCGGACAGGGCCTATGACAACTCAGACTTTCCGGAAGCAATCCCCGGCAACGCTTCTGGCGCCATCGCCGATCCTGCGGGCGCCGCCGCACCGCTCGAGCAATACTGCGTGGATCTGACCGCGCGTGCGCGCGCCGGCGACGTCGATCCTGTCATTGGCCGCGATCTGGAGATCCGCACGATGATTGACGTGCTGATTCGCCGAAGACAAAACAATCCGTTGCTGACCGGCGAGGCCGGCGTGGGCAAGACAGCCGTCGTGGAGGGGCTGGCGCTGGCCATCGTTCGGGGAGATGTGCCGCCGAAGCTTGCCGGCGCAAGGCTGCTGAGCCTGGACGTTGGTGCGCTGCTGGCTGGCGCCAGCATGAAGGGGGAATTCGAGGCGCGGCTCAAGGGCGTGCTGGCCGCGGCCGAGAAAGGCGCTGGGTCGGTGATCCTGTTCGTCGATGAGATCCATACCCTGATCGGTGCAGGCGGCCAGGCTGGTACCGGTGATGCGGCAAACCTGCTCAAGCCCGCGCTCGCGCGCGGCACGATTCGCACGATCGGGGCGACCACCTGGGCCGAGTACAAGCGCCATATCGAGAAGGACCCGGCGTTGACGCGGCGCTTCCAGATGCTGCAAGTGCACGAGCCGCAGGAGCCGGGCGCCATCGACATGGTCCGTGGCCTGGTCAAGACGTTCTCCCGGCACCACGGCGTGGTGGTACTCGACTCGGCGATTCGTGCCGCGGTAACGCTTTCGCATCGCTACATTCCCTCGCGCCAATTGCCCGACAAGGCCATCAGCCTGCTCGATACCGCCTGCGCGCGGGTTGGCCTCTCGCAGCAAACGCGCCCGAGGGCTTTGCAAGACGTGCAGCAGCGCCTGTTGGCGGCACGGGCGGAACTGGACCTGCTTGCGAGCGAAGCGCGCATCGGGCTCGACGTTGGCAAGGGCCTGGACGATGTGCGAGCCCGGATCGCTGGGCTCGAGCACGAGGAGAGCGCCATCACCGCCCGCTGGGAGGAGCAACTGGAGGCGGCCCAGGCATTGCTTTCCGCGCGCGGCAGAATGGAATGCGACGAAGACGTGACGCCAGAGGACGAGGCCACGCCGCTGCCGTCCCCGGAGACGCTTCGCGCGCTTGAAGCGCGCATGGCCGCGTTGCAAGGGGACGCGCCGCTCGTGTTCCCCGAGGTCAACGAGGGGATCGTCGCCGAGATCGTTTCAGACTGGACTGGCATTCCGGCCGGTCGCATGATGACCAACCAGATTGCCGCGGTGCAGGCGCTGCCGGCGACGCTCGCGGAGCGTGTGATGGGCCAGCAGGACGCCCTGCTGCAGATCTGCGAGCGTGTGCAGACCGCACGCGCCGGCCTGACCGACCCCGGCAAGCCGCTCGGCGTGTTCCTGCTGGCGGGGCCTTCGGGCGTGGGCAAGACGGAGACCGCGCTGGCGTTGGCGGAGGCGCTCTATGGTGGCGAGCAGAACCTGATCACGATCAATATGAGCGAGTACCAGGAAGCCCATACGGTGTCCGGGCTGAAGGGCGCGCCCCCGGGCTACGTTGGCTACGGCGAGGGCGGGGTGCTGACCGAGGCGGTACGGCGCCGGCCCTATTCGGTGGTATTGCTCGACGAGGTGGAGAAGGCCCACCGCGATGTCCATGAAATGTTCTTCCAGGTGTTCGATAAGGGATATATGGAGGACGGCGATGGCCGCTATATCGATTTTCGCAATACTACGATCCTGCTGACCAGCAATGTCGGGGCGGAAATGACCGCGAACCTGCATGCCGACGAACTCCTCGCGCCTGAGCCGGACGTGCTGCGTGATGCGTTGACCCCCGAACTTCTGAAGGTGTTTCCGGCGGCGTTCATCGGCCGGGTAACGGTGGTGCCATACCGGCCGCTCGCCCATGCGTCGCTGTCGAGCATCGTGCGGCTGCATCTTGATCGCGTCGTGCAGCGCATGCTCCAGCATCACGGCATCACGGTGCGTTACACGCCGGCTGTCGTGGACTACATCATCAGGCGGTGCCTCGTCCAGGAGACGGGCGCGCGTGCGCTGATCGGGTTCATCGAACAGCATATCCTGCCGCGATTGTCGACGCTATGGTTGGAGTCCGTCGCTGCCAGGCGCGGTATCTCGCATATTGATGTCGATGTTGTGGACGCGGATCAACCGCCCGCCACGGCACTGCTGTTGCGCGAACAGCAGGTAGCAGCCATCGCGTAGTGACGTACCTGGGGGGCGCATTCCGCGCCCCTCGCCGCCCATCTTTCCGTTCCACCTCGCCCTCTGTACCGGCCCTCGTTAGGGCCGCATTCTCGTGCCGATACGCACGTGGAAAGCGCTCGCCATTCTCATTCACCACTGGATGGAATTGGCAAAATAATTAAAAAAACAGCATATCAAATGAGCATAAGAAAATCGTACACGTCAGATATCAGTCGGAGATGACGCATTGTAGGATTCCCGTGTCTCAACGGACTTGGGGCCTGAAGTTGCCAGATCCTGTTCGGCAAGGTCAGCGCAATGATCGACACATTATTTTCATCAGAAGGACGATTCATGAACAAACAAGTGCTTCACATCTCGGCTGCCGCGCTGCTCGCAATGGGTGTCGGTATCGCTTCGACCGCAGTGGCGTCGCAGGGACAGGTGACGTTCAACGGCCAACTCACCAACGATACCTGCGTGATCAAGGCGGGCGACGAGAACAAGGTCGTCACGCTGCCGCGGATCTCTACCTCCACGCTCTCGGCGAGCGGCAGGATCGCAGGCTCGACGATGTTCACCATCGCCATCGAGAAGTGCTCGACAGGCATCAGCAGCGCGGCGGCCCATTGGGAAACCACGAACATGAATCCGGACACGGGCAATGCCAGGAACCAGGCGACCGGTACGACGGCTGCCACCAATGTGGACGTGCAGTTGCTCGATCGTGACGGTACCACGGTCCTGCGGCTGGGCTCGCGTGGTGCGCCGATTGCGGTCAGCGGCACGGGCGATGCCCGCGGCGCAACCCTCAACTATGGTGGCCAGTACTACTCCTTCGGCGCTGCGACGGCCGGTACGGTCACAGCCGTCGCACGCTTTACCCTGGCCTACAACTAAGGCCGGGCGCATTCCCGCCCGGTCCCATGCGGCCCGGGCGGCGCTTTTTTCCGGAGACTGACTATGCGCGCCTGGAGATGGATTGTCCTCCTGGTCGGAGCAATGGTTGGCTTGGCGTCCATGCCGGCGCAGGCAGCCATTGTGATTACTGGCACTCGGGTGATCTACCCCGAGAAGAGCCGGCAGGTTCCTGTACGGTTGTCGAATGTCGAGGCCAAGCCGGTACTCGTTCAAGCATGGATCGATGACGGCGACACGACGGTGCCGGTCGAACAGATTCGTGTGCCGTTTGTGCTGACCCCGCCAGTATTCCGCGTCGAGCCGAAGAAGGGCCAGACGCTGCGCGTGAAGTTCGTCGGCAAGGAAATGCCGGCGGACCGTGAGTCCATCTACTGGCTGAACGTGCTGGAGATTCCGCCAAAGCCCGTCGATGCGGAGACACGGAACATGCTGCAGTTGGCGTTCTGCACGCGCATCAAGCTGTTCTACCGGCCAGCGTCACTGGTCGATGATCCGACCGCGCATCGCGCCAAGCTGAGCTGGAAGGCCGCGCGGAACGAGGAAGGCAAGCATGTCCTGCGAGTCGAGAATGCCTCGGGGTACTACATGTCGCTCGACAGCGTATCGGTCAAGGCCGGCGGCGATGACATCGCGTATCAGCCCCAGATGGTTCCGCCGTTCGGGCACGTTGAACTCCAGGCACCGGGCAAGGATGCCGCAGTGCCTGGCGGCGCCGTGATTTCCTACACGCTGCTGAACGATTTCGGGGCGACCGTCGAGGACACCACCACCGCCGCCAACTAAGTCATCGGGAAGCGCCGAGCGTCCTTCCTGCAATCGCCGCCATTCCGTGATCAATCCGCTGATCCGGCGTGATCACTCCAGAGCAAGGCGGACTTGTACTATGAGCACCCAACATCGGTTTGCCGTTCGTCCGCTCGCAAGCGCCGTGATTCTCCTGTGCAGCCTCGGAACCTTTGGGACCGAGGCTGCAGCGGCGCAGGCGATGCATGGCAGCACGCCGCTCGCGGTCGCGCCAGGGCAGGGCGGTACGGTGGAGCCCGGGCGCGGAAAGGGTGAACGGCTCTTGCTCGGCGCGGTGCAGTTCAACGCGGCGCTCCTGAACGGAAGAGTCGCCGATATCAGCAGCTTCACGCACGGCAACCCCGTGCCGGCCGGTGACTACACGGTGGAGCTGACTGTCAACGACAGGAGCGTTGGCCAGCTTGATATCAAGTTCGTGGAGGTGCCGGACAGTGATGTCGCACAGCCCTGCTTTACGCTCGCGAGGCTGACGGATATCGGCGTCGATACCGTCAGGATCAGCCGAGGACGGTCAGGAGAGCCGGGTTCCGGTGCGGCGGCAGGCGGCGCGTCCTCAGTACCTCAGGGGGGCGAGGCCGTTGCGGAGGACGCTCCGGACAAAATGGCCGACGGTGCCGTGGCGGACGATCCGGCCGCGTGCCTGCAACTGAGCCAGGTCGTGCCGGATGCCATCGTGGCCTTCGATTCCGCGGATCTGAAGCTGAGCCTCACCATCCCGCAGGCGAGCATGAAGGCCACGCCGGAGGGTTATGTGGACCCGGCGCTATGGGATTCCGGGATCAATGCCGGCCTGCTGCAGTACAACTTCAACAGCTACACGGCGACCCAGGGCGGTGTGGACCTGAGCAGCGCCTATCTGGGCGTCCAGCTTGGCATCAACCTGGGACAATGGCGTTTCCGCCAGCGCTCCACCCTGAACTGGCAGAGCCAGGCATCCGGCATGCGTTGGAGCAACGTCGCGACCTACGTCGAACGGGACCTGACCTCGTTGCAGAGCCGGCTGACGCTTGGCGATAGCTTCACGACGGGCGATATCTTCGATTCGTTCAGCGTGCGTGGCGTTCAGCTCTCCACGGAAGACCGGATGCTGCCCGACTCCATGCGCTCTTATGCCCCGTTGGTGCGCGGCGTGGCGGAAAGCAATGCGCGCGTCGTTGTCAGGCAGAACAACAACATCATCTACGAGACCAGTGTGCCGCCCGGCCCGTTCGAGCTGGCGGATCTGCCGGCAACCGGTTACGGGGGCGACCTGCAGGTGACGGTCGATGAAGCGGACGGCAGACGGCAGACCTTCTCCGTACCGTTCGCCGCCGTTCCGCAGTTGCTGCGCCCCGGCATCTCGCGCTTCAATCTGACCGCGGGACAGTACCGCGATCAGCTTCTTCGCAGCGAGCCATGGGTGACGCAGGCGACCATCCAGCGCGGCCTCACCGACATGCTGACCGCCTATACGGGGGTACTGGCGTCCGAGGGATACCGATCGGGGATGCTTGGCCTGGCCGTCAATACGCCGATAGGCGCGGTCGCTGCGGACTTCACCCTGGCGCATACCGACCTCAAGAACGGGACACATCGCGGGGGCAGCTGGCGCGTCAGCTACAGCAAGCGCGTGCCCGGGCTCGACACCAACCTTGTGCTGGGCGCGTATCGCTACTCCACCAGCGGGTTCTACAGCCTGCGCGATGCCGCGTACGCGCGCCAGGTATGGGATGCCGCACCGGATGTTGCCAACTATCGCACGCGCAATCGCCTGCAGCTAAACATTAATCAGCCGATCGGAAGCATCGGCGCGCTGTATCTCTCGGGCAGCACCCAGGATTACTGGGATGGCCGCCGCGGCCGGGACATTCAGTACCAGGCCGGCCTGACCGGGGGATATCGCCGCATCAGCTACACGCTTCACGCCCAGCAGTCCTACGACCAGAGCCGGCAGAAGCGAACGCAGGTTGGGTTGAATCTCTCTATTTCCTTGGGACGCGAGTCCTCCACCGACCGCGGGCTATTCGACACGCTCTCGACAAACATGGCGATCGGTACCCACGACGACAGCACGCTCCAGGCGAACCTCAGCGGGTCGACGTCCGGCGAGTCGCCGGTGTCGTACGGCCTGAATGCGTTGCGCACGACGAGCGCCGACAGCCACACGGCGTCGGCTGGCGGCTACGCCACGGCTCGGACTCGCTATGGAACATATTCGGCCAATGCGTCCGTCGGCAACCGCATGCGGCAGTTTGCCGTGACTGCGGACGGCAGCATGGTCGGCCATGCGGGTGGCATCACCCTGGGCCCGCCGCTTGGCATGGCCGCTGCCCTGGTCGAGGCGAAGGGTGCGGAAGGCGGCAGGATCATCAACGGGCAGGGCGCCAGGATCGATGGCAACGGCTATGCGTTGCTGCCGACACTGACGCCGTATCGCGTGAACAAGGTCGCGATCGACCCCACCGACCTGCCGGAGGATGTGGAACTCATGAATACGAGCGAGGACGTGGTGCCACGCCTGAATGCACTGATCCTGGTGAAGATGCCAACGGCTCTCGGCGAGGCCATGCTCGTCACGATACATGACGCGCATGGCATGCCGTTGCCGCTCGGCACCGGGCTGTTCGATGCCGAAGGGAAGTCGCTGGGCAGCGTGGGTCAGGGCGGGCTGGCTTTCCTGCGCGGCCTGGAGGGCGACGGTGTGGTGCGCGCGAAGTGGGGTGTGGGCGCGGATGAGTCCTGCGATATGCCGTACTCGGTCCCGTCGCAGAAGCCTGCCGCCGCCGGCATGCATGACGCGTTGCGAATGACGCTGCGCTGCGACACGCCGGCAGCCTGATGGTCAGCACGAAGTGAGAGGAATTTCGAAAGCATGAGGATGCGACTGGGTTCACCTGCGACGCAACGGGGCGCGAAGGCATGTCGGCTGGGTATTGCCATGGGCGTCGCGGCCGTGGGCGCCGCGCTCGCCGGGGCCAGCGCATTCGCGGCAGATCCCGCCGTTTCATTCTCCTTCAGCGGAAACTACGTGGCACAGAGTTGCCTCATCTCCGGGCCGAGGGATCATCTTATCGATATGCCGGCGATATCAACCAGTGCGCTTACCAGCGCGGGCAGCACCGCGGGCTCCACACCATTCACTTTGAGAGTGCAATGCGACAGCGGCGTGACTGCTGTGGGCGTTGCGTTCCGGGGCCCATGGACGGTGGATGGCCGGCTCGCTGTGCCAACCGGTGCCGGTTACGCACGGAATGTTCAGGTTCAGTTACTGAATATGAACGGATCTCCAATCACCGTTGGCGACAGTTCAACCGTGACGACCGTGCCGATCACTTCGACGGAACCCACGCCGATCTCCTTTATTGCCCAGTACTACGCCACGGGGGCAACACAGGCTGGCAGGGTGTTGACAGCCGTCATCTATGCCATCGAGCTGAGATGAGCGGCGTCACACCTTGACGCCGCGCAAAGCAGGCACATCGAGTCATCACGCCTGCAGCCAAATCGACGGGTGATCGGTCGCGGCCGTGTCGGAAAGCACTGAAAAAATGGATATTTCGAATATTTACTATATCCACGCTTTCAACCCGGGACATAACATCGCTTCGCAAACAGATCGCAGCGGAAATTCATCCGGCCATCGGGCTGCTTGTTCTAAATCATCATGTATTGGACGGAGTAATCAATGTCAACCTCTAACAGTTCTCAGAAGTTCATCGCAAGGAATCGCGCTCCGCGCGTACAGATCGAGTACGACGTCGAGATCTACGGCTCGGAGAAGAAGATCGAACTCCCCTTTGTGATGGGTGTGCTGGCGGACTTGTCGGGTGCGCAAGTGGATCCGCTGCCGCCGGTGTCGGACAGGAAGTTCTTCAACATTGACATTGACAACTTCGACGAGCGAATGAAGGCCATGAAGCCGCGCGTGGCCTTCTCGGTGCCGAACACGCTCGCGAACGAAGGCCGATTGATGGTGGATATGACCTTCGAGAGCATCGACGATTTCTCGCCGGCGGCGATCGCCAGGAAGGTCGATGCGCTGGCGCAACTGCTCGAGGCCCGCACCCAGCTTGCAAACCTGCAGACCTACATGGACGGCAAGTCGGGCGCCGAGAGCCTGGTCAGCCAGGTGCTGAAGGACCCCGCGCTGCTCAGCGCATTGGCCAAGGCGCCGAAGCCTGACGCCGAAGACAGGCCTGGCGAGAACGCCCAGGCGCAGTAAGGACGCAACCGACAACCGAAGAATTACGACATGGCTATACGTGAAACCCAACAGAAGGCCGCGACTGCGCAGCTGAAGACCGGCACGCAATCCGATTTCAACGCGCTGCTGACGAAGGAATTCAAGCCGAAGACCGAGCAGGCGCGCGAGGCCGTCGAGAACGCCGTCAAGACCCTGGCGGAGCAGGCCCTGGCCAACGCCGTCACGATGTCCGACGATGCGTACAAGAACATCGAGGCGATCATCGGCGAGATCGACCGCAAGCTTTCGCAGCAGATCAACCTGATCCTGCACCACGAGGACTTCCAGAAGCTGGAGAGCGCGTGGCGCGGCCTGCATCACCTGGTCACCAACACCGAGACCGATGAGAAGCTGAAGATCCGCTTCATGGACATCTCGAAGGACGATCTGCGCCGCACGATGAAGCGGTTCAAGGGCGTGGCCTGGGATCAGAGCTCGCTGTTCAAGCAGATCTACGAGGAAGAGTATGGCCAGCTTGGCGGCGAGCCATATGGCTGCCTGGTCGCCGACTACTACTTCGACCATACGCCGCCTGACGTCGACCTGCTCGCCTCGATCGCCAAGGTGGCCGCCGCGTCGCATGCGCCGTTCATCAGCGGCGCGTCGCCGTCGGTGCTGCAGATGGACTCGTGGCAGGAACTCGCCAATCCGCGTGACCTGACCAAGATCTTCACGCAGAACCTTGAGTACGCGCCGTGGAATTCGCTGCGCGCTTCGGAAGACGCGCGCTACATCGGCCTGGCCATGCCGCGCTTCCTGTCGCGGTTGCCCTATGGCGTCAGCACCAATCCGGTTGACGAGTTCGACTTCGAGGAAGAGACCGACGGCTCCGATCATCTGAAGTACACGTGGTCGAATGCGGCCTACGCGATGGCGGTGAACATCAACCGATCGTTCAAGCGCTATGGATGGTGCACGCTGATTCGCGGCGTGGAAAGCGGTGGCGTGGTGGAAAGCCTGCCTTGCCATGTGTTCCCGACCGATGACGGCGGCGTCGACATGAAGTGTCCCACCGAGATCGCCATCTCCGACCGGCGCGAGGCCGAACTGTCGAAGAACGGCTTCATGCCGCTGATTCACCGCAAGAACACCGACTACGCGGCATTCATCGGCGCGCAGTCCCTGCAGAAGCCCGCCGAGTACCACGATCCCGACGCAACGGCCAATGCCAACCTGTCGGCGCGCCTGCCGTACCTGTTCGCCTGCTCGCGGTTTGCCCACTATCTCAAGTGCATCGTCCGCGACAAGATCGGCTCGTTCAAGGAGCGCGAGGAGATGGAGCAGTGGCTGAACGAGTGGATCATGAACTACGTGGACGCCGACCCGACGAACTCGAGCCAGGAAACCAAGGCGCGCCGTCCGCTGGCGGCTGCCGAAGTGCTGGTTGAGGACGTCGAGGGCAACCCCGGCTACTACCAGGCCAAGTTCTTCCTGCGTCCGCACTTCCAGCTTGAAGGCCTGACCGTGTCGCTGCGGCTTGTGGCAAAGCTCCCGCTCGTGAAGGCGGCTGCCTGACACAGGCGCTGCCGAGGGAGGTGGCGGCGCAAGTGCCGCCTCCCCGGCATGGCCGGCGCGTTCGCGTCGAGCCAGTCAGGTTCGCCCGCGACGGCGACACCGGATTGAGCTTTGGCGGGGGCTCTTCAAACAAGCCTGCCTGGTAGGTCACTTTCTATTGAACAAGGATTTTTCACTATGGCACAAGACATCTTCCTGAAGATCAACGGGATCGACGGCGAGTCGGAGGACAACACCCACAAAGGGGAGATCGAGGTTCTGAGCTGGTCCTGGAGCGTGAGCCAGCAGTCCAACATGCACGCCGGTTCCGGCGGCGGCGCCGGCAAGGCGACGGTGGACGACCTGCAGTTCGAGCACTACATGGATCGTGCCAGCCCGAACCTGGTGCAGTACTGCCTGCTGGGCAAGCACATCGATCAAGCGACCCTGGTCGTGCGCAAGGCCGGCGGCAGCCCGCTGGAGTACATCAAGTTCACGATGAACGACCTGCTGGTCACGCAGGTGAGCCCGTCGGGCGTCAGCAACGACGAGGCGCGTCCGCGCGAAGTCGTGCGTCTGTCGTTCTCGCGACTGAAGCAGGAGTATGTGGTGCAGAACGCGCAGGGTGGTAGCGGCGGCGTGATCACGGCCACGTTCGACGTCAAGAAGAACGCTGCCTAAGTCTCGCGGTTGCCCGCGCAGGCGACACGGCGCCGATCTCCGGCGCCGTTTTCCTCGGCTGGTGCGGCGCGATCCGGTTGCGATCCAGCAGCCGGATTGCGCCTGCGGGCAGCGATATCGACCCGAACATATTCATGCTCTTTGATCTTATTCCTGCGCGGACGGTGCCGACCCGCGTGATTCGCCGGGTCGCACTGGGATGGTTGTGCCTCGTCCTGATCGGATGCAGCACGGCACCCACGCGAAAGGAGCCCGCGCAGTTGAAGCTCAGGATCGAGACAAGCAACGACGTCAACAGCGACGAGCGTGGCAGGGCTGCCCCGGTGATGGTGCGGCTCTATGAGCTCAAGTCCAGTGCGGCGTTCGACAACGCCGATTTCTTCACGCTGCAGAACGACGCCAGGAAGTTGCTTGCGGCGGATCTGCTTGCCGTTGACGAATTCATCATGCGGCCTGGCACCGAGGAACGGGTCAGGCGCAAGTCCAACGACGCGACCACGGCGATCGGTGTGCTCGTGGGTTACCGCGAGCTTGGCAAGTCCGTGTGGCGCGCGACATGGAAACTCCCGGAGGCACCGGACGCGGCCTGGTATCGCGCGGTCATTCCGAACAGGTCGGTGGACCTGAGGGTCAACGTGGGCCAGCAAGCCGTCTCGATTATTGAAGTGAACTGAATGCCATGAGCTATCACAATAAGATCGTCTGGAGCGAGGGGCTTTTCTTACGTCCGCAGTTGTTCCAGCAGCAGGAGCGCTACCTCGAGTACGTGGCCCAACGGTGTGTCACGACGCTGAGTCCGTTCTCGTGGGGATTCAGTGAATATGAGATCGATCAGAGCGCATTGTCCTTTGGCAAGCTCGCGCTCAAGAATGGCTCCGGCATCTTCCCGGATGGCACACCGTTCGACACGCCGACCGAGGCTCCGCCCCCACCGCCGCTAACCATCACGCCGGAACATCTCGGGCAGGTGATCTACCTCGCGGTGCCGCTGCGGCTGGTCAATACCGAAGAGACAATTTTTGAAGAGCGTACCGGCTCGCTGGCCCGCTACCTGGCCTTCGACGAGGAACTGCGCGACGTGAATGCGATCGGGCAGGGGCCGAAGCCGGTGCAGATGGCAAACCTTCGGCTGCGCCTGCTGCCGGAGAAGGAGCTGAGCCAGTCCTGGATCGGCATTGCGGTCGCACGGGTCAATTCCTTGCAGCCCGACGGTTCCGTGACGCTGCATCACCGCGATCACATCCCTCCTGTGGTGCATTTTGGCGCGAGCGCTTTGCTGCGCGAATGGGTCACGCAACTGCACAGCCTGGCCCGGTTGCGCGCGGATGCGCTGGCTAGCCGCCTGTCGGGCAGCCAGGGACGCACCGGCGCCGTGGCGGAAGTGGCCGACTACCTGCTGCTGCAGGTGCTCAATCGCTTCGAGCCGCTGCTCGAACATATCTGCCAGATTGGCGAGACATCACCCGTTGAGGTGTACCGCACGCTGCTGATGCTCTCGGGCGACCTGGCGACGTTTGTCCGGCCCCAGACGCGCCGGCCGCAACTCGCGCCGGGCTACGACCACGCGCGGCTGTACGAGAGCATCCATCCGCTGGTCGTGGAGGTACACCATCTGCTGAACCAAGTGCTGATTCGCGGCGCGCAGCCCATTCCGCTGGTCGAGCAGCCGCATGGCATCCGTATCGCCACGATGCTGCCTGCCGAGCTTGCCAGCTTCGAGAGCCTCGTCCTGGCGGTTGGCGCGCAGATGGCGCCGGACATCCTGCAACAGCAGTTTGCCGCACAAGCCAAGATCAGCGAGCCGCAACGCCTGCCGGAACTGATCCGCTCGCACCTGCCCGGCCTGTCGATGCTGGCACTCCCGGTGCCCCCGCGGCAGATTCCGTTCAACTCAAACTATGTCTATTTCGAGCTGTCCCGCTCAGGTGCGTTCTGGGAACAGATCGCGCAGCGGGGGGCGCTGGCCATGCACATCGCGGGCAATTTCCCCGAGCTGAAGCTGGAACTGTGGGGAGTGCGTCATAAGTGAGTACCGGAAAGAACGAATCGTCGAGCGACTTCGCGTTCCTCAACGAGACCGGCGTGGCTGACCAGGATGCCGGCTCGGGAGGCGCAGGCTCCGGGCCGGCGGCGACAGACGAGGCCTCGCCGCCGGAAGCGCCGCGCGAGCGCGTCGCAATCGATCCGCCCGTTGACCTCGAGCGTCGGCTGGAGGATGTCCGCCGCGCAACGAACCCGCTGATGGAGGCGGCCCGGCCGCTGCTGCGCATGCTGGCCGACATGCCGGCGTCGATGGGATCGCACGAGGCCACCCAGGCGCTGCGGACCTTGCTGGGCCGCGAGATGAATGTCTTCCAGAGCATTTGCGAACGGGCAAACCTGCATTGGACCCATATGGCCGCCGTGCGCTACTGCCTGTGCACGGCGCTGGACGAAGCGGCCAACCGCACGCGGTGGGGTGGCGGCGGGGTCTGGGCGCGCAACAGCCTGCTGATCGCCTTCGAGGGCGAGAACGACGGTGGCGAGAAATTCTTCCTGCTGATCGGGCGCATGGCAGCCGATCCCCAGACGTATATCGATGTGCTGGAGATCCTGTACCGGATCCTCGGCCTTGGCTTCGAGGGCCGCTACAGCGTCATCGAGGATGGCCGGCGTCACCTGGAGCAGGTGCGGCATCGACTGGCCACGCTGGTTGCCGGCGCGCGTGAAACCGTGCCGGTGGAACTGTCCCCGCGCTGGACGCCCGCCCAACCGGGCCGCATGCGTGCGCTGCGCAGCGTGCCACCGTGGAGCGTGGCAGCCGCCGCCGCGGTGATCGTCTTTGCTCTGTTCGGCTGGTACAAATATCAACTGTCCACATCGAGCAGCACGCTGCAGGCGCGCATCCTGGCGATCCCGAGGGAGAAGCCGGTAGCCGCGCAGCGGCTGCGGCTCTCGGTCCTGCTGAAGGACGAGATCGCGCGCGGGCTGGTGAGCGTCGACGAGGATGACCGGCGCAGCGTGGTGATCTTCCGGGGCGACTCAATGTTCCTGTCCGGCCAAGGCGAAGTCCGCAAGGAAATGTACCCGATCCTCGAGAAGGTGGCGAAGGAAGTGGCGCGCGTGGGCGGCAAGGTGTCGGTCCTGGGCCATACCGACAATCAGCGGATTCGCTCGGCGGCGTTCCCGAACAATCAGGTTCTCTCGGAAAAGCGCGGCGCGTTTGTTGCGCGAATTCTGGAATCGCAAGGGACGCCGGCCAATCGCATCACGGTTCACGGCCACGGAGATACGCAACCGGTGGCCACCAACAGCACGCCTCAGGGCCGTTCCAGCAATCGACGCGTGGAAGTCGTGGTGACGCAGTAGCAGCGGATTCAGCATGTCAAAATTGAAGAGCTTCTTTTCACCCCTGTTGTCGTGGGCGCTATGGGCAGCGATCGCCGTTGTGGTGCTGGCGCTGGCCATCTGGTTCCTCGGGCCGTTGATCGCGTTCGGCGCACATCATCCGCTCGGTGACGTGGCCCTGCGCGTGACGGCGATCGTCATGCTGGTCGCGCTATACGCGTTCTGGATGCTCCATTGGCCGCTCAGCCCGCTGGCGGTGACGGGCGCCTGCCTGCTGGTGTGGCACCTGGGTCCGCTCCTCGCGTTCGGGGACGTGCGACCGCTGGCGCCATATGGCGCGCGCACGATCTGCGTCGTGATCATCCTGCTCGGCTTCGCGGTGTATGGCGGCTACCGGCTGTGGCAGGCCATGCGCAGCAATGACGAATTTGCCAAGCGGATTCGCCGCCCGTCGGATGATGGCGCGGCCAGCAAGCAGCGCGACGAATTGCGCGTGCTGACTTCCATTGTGAGCAATGCCGTCAGGCATATCCGGCGCATCCACGGGCGCGGGCTGGGCCTTGGCCGGCTGCTGGAGAGCGACCGGCAGCTCTACGATCTGCCCTGGTTCATGATGCTGGGCACGCCCGGGGCGGGCAAGACCATCGCGGTGCTGAACTCCGGGCTCGACTTCCCCGAGGCGGACCAGATGAACGCCGTCTCGCTGAAGGCGCCCGGCATCACCACGCATTGCGACTGGTGGTTCACCAATGAAGCCGTGCTGATCGATGCGGCGGGCCGCTATGCCGATCAGCAGGCACCGGCAGTTGAGGATGCCGCGCGCAACCAGACCGAATGGAAGGGTTTCCTGGGCCTGCTGCGCAAGCATCGCCCGCGTGCACCCATCAACGGTGCCGTGCTGACCCTCAGTGCGTCGGAGTTGCTGAACAAGTCGCCGGACGAGCGGGTCGCGCTGGCGGCAACGCTGCGCACCCGCCTGGCCGAGCTGCGCCAGCAACTGGGCATTCGCTTCCCGGTTTACGTGCTGGTGACCAAGGTCGACGTACTGCCGGGTTTCGCCGAGTATTTCCATGCGTTGACGGCCGAAGGGCGGGCGCAGGCGTGGGGGATCGCCGTCGGCTTGGCTGAGACGGATGGACCGCGCCGGGCCAACGATCTGCGCGAGCGTTGCGCCGAAGAGATCACGCTGCTGGGCGAGCGCCTGGAGGCGGGCATCAACAACCGGCTGATCGAGGAATACGAGGGCGACCGCCGCAAGCGCCTCTATGCGCTGCCGGAGGAGTTCCGATGCCTGTCGGACGTGGTGCTGGACGTGGTGGCGCTGGTATTCATGGATTCGCGCTATGACAGCACGCAGCTCGACAGCGCGTTGCGCGGCGTGTATTTCTCGAGTGCCATGCAGTCGGACGTCACCATCGCGGCGGACAGGACCACGCTGCTCCAGCGCCTGCATGGCGGACCGGCGCGGGTGGTCTCCGGCGGGCCGGACGCCGAGCCGGCCGGCTATCGCAGCTATTTCCTGCGCAACCTGTTTCAGCAGGTGATCATTCCCGAAGCGCACCTGGTGCGCCCCAACCTGCGCTGGGAGCTTCGTTTCCGCGCGATGCGGGCCGCCAGCTATCTGGTTTCCATCCTGCTGTGCCTGTGGCTGGTGTATGCGCTGACGATCAGCTTCGAGCATAACCATGGCTATCTGGCGGCAATCCAGGCCAAGACCGAGGCGCTCCATGCCCGGGTGAAGGCGTACCACAAGACGCGCGAACCCCAGGCGCTGCCGGGCGTGTTGAGCGCATCGGCCGAACTGCCGCAGCATGGTCAGCTTGACCTCGCCAATCCCGGCTTTGATTACCAGTATGGGCTGTACACGGCACCGCCGATCATGGGGGCCTCCGCCACGACGTACGCGAGCCTGCTGCGGCAGACGTTGCTGCCGCACGTGGTGCGCAGGCTGGAGAACTCGCTGGACGCGCGCATCGAAGCCGGCGATCCCGATGGCGTCTACAGCGCGCTGACGGCCTACCTCATGCTGTATGACCGGCAGCAATTCGACGCGGAGGTCTTCAAGGCCTGGGTCCGGATGGATTGGGAGCAATCGGATAGCGCGGGCCTGTTTGGCGATCCCCACCGGATGCGGCAGCACCTCGAGGCGCTGTTCAACGGCGATCCCCTGTCGCCGGCCACGCCACAAAGCACGGAACTGGTGGAGCGGGCCCGGCGCTATCTGAGCAGCAATCCCGCACCACGGCGACTGTATGAGCGCGCCATGGCCGAGATGGCCGGGGAGGCACCCGAACCCGTCACGCTGGCCCGTGCGGCGGGCACGCAGGCAACCTCGGTGCTGACCCTTGACGACGCCGCACTGCTGGGGCAGGGCGTGCCGGGCATCTATACCTACGATGGCTACCACAATGTCTTCACCAAGCGGCTGGCGCAATTTCTGGTCAAGGCGCAGCCCGAGGATGCCTGGATCATGGGCCGGGCCGATGCACCGGTGAAGCCGGCCTTCGGGCAGGACCTGGAGCTGCTGATGGCGCGCTCGCCGCTGGCCGAGGACATCCGCCGGCAGTACCTGACGGACTACGCCAATCACTGGCAGCGTTTCCTGGAAAGCGTGCGTCCCGCCGTGCCGAACCTGGAGAAGGGTGGCTCGCCCGTGTTCGACCTGCAGATCCTGCGCATCCTTTCGTCGGCGGACTCTCCTCTGGCGCGGCTGGCGCGTACCGCGGTGCGCGAGACATCGCTGTCGGTCTCTGAAGAGGGCGACGATGGGCTGGAGGCGGCGGAAGCGGCGGAAGCAGCACAGAAGGTTCTCGGAGCGACCCGCGCCGGGTCGCGCCTGCATACCGCGACCCGGGCCGCCGGTGCCGTCTCCGGGCTCGGCGGCGCGAACCGGCTGCGCCGCGTGGAGCGGGAGCTGGTCGACAATCGATTTGCCGCGTTGCGCGAGGTGGTGACCGGCCAGGCCGACACGGGCGGCGGTGCGGCGGCGGGCGCGTCCGTCAGTTCGGGTGGCAACGCGCTGCAACTGGGCGGGATCATCGCCCTGCTCGGCGAGCAGTACACGCGCCTCTCGGTGGCCGGGACCGCGCTCTCGGCGAACAGCATGCCGCCGGCGGTGGATATCGGCACCGCGCTGCAGCTGGAAGCCGAGAAACTGCCCGCGCCGTTCCGGGCGGTGCTGGCGGGCATATCGGGCCAGATGACGCAGAAGGTGAACGCGGGCGTGGGCGCGCTGCTGGCCTCCCAGCTCGAGTCGTCGGTGGGCGCGGCATGCCGGCGCGCCATCGAAGGCAAGTATCCGTTCGTCCCGGGTGCCAGCCAGGATGTCGATATCGAGGACTTCAATCATGTGTTCGCCGCGGACGGCCTGCTCGACGGGTTCTTCAAGGCGTCGCTCGCGCCGCACGTTGACACCAGTTCCAGGCCATGGCGATACAAGGCCATCAGCCCCGGCATGCCGCCGGTCCACGGACCGGGCCTGGAGCCGTTCGAGCGCGCGGCGGCCATCCGGGAAGCCTTCTTCAGGGAAGCCGGCGCGAAGCGGATGGCATGGAAGGTGGATGCACGGGTGGCCTCGCTCGACCCGGAGATCCTCGAACTGTCGCTCGATATCGACGGCCAGCAGATGCGCTACGCGCATGGCCCGGTGGTGACGTTCCAGCTGGGCTGGCCGGGGCCGCGCGGCGGCGCCGTGGCGGAGATGTCGGCAAGCCCGAGGATTCTGCCCGACACATCGACGATCGTCACGTCAGGCCCGTGGGCGCTGTTCCGGCTCATTGATCGCGGGCGTCGGATCGAGACGGCATCGGCCAGCCACATGGTGGTGGACTTTGCGTTCGACGACCGACACGCCGCGCTGGAACTGGTGACCGGTGGCCATGCCAACGTGTTGTCGGGCCAGATCCTGAATGGATTCACCTGTCCGAAGGGCGCATAGCGCGGATGGGGGCCTGCGCTGCGGTGCCCCCGATGTCCGCGTTTCGTAACCAAGATGAAAACGTACACGCTGCTTGCTCATCCCTTTGACGCTGTGCCGAGCCGGCATGACGCGTCAACGCAGTTGCTGGCGCGCGCGGTGCGTGCGGACTGCGACCGCCTGCGCACGACACGGTTCGCCTGCGAGGATGAACTGGGCTTCCGCCAGCTGGGCAACGTCCGGCGGCTCGAGATGTGCCTCTGGCGGCTGGCATGGCGGCAGCCCCCGGGCGCCGATGACGAAACGACCACCGCCTTGCAGGCACACGAAGGCCTGGCGGCCGCTGCGGACGTATTGATGGCGTGGCTCGAGTCCGGCGCGACACAGGCCGGTCTCGCTCAGGAAGTCGTCGGTGACGATGGCGAGGTCCTGCTGTCGGGCGACGCCGTTGCCCACTGTGCGCGGGCGCTTTACTGGTTTGGGCGGGGCATCGTCGATGCACGCAACTGGCACGAACTCGACCAGGCCGTGGCGGACTTCGCCGCGGCCGGCGCCGCCGTCGGGCCGGGCGTATTGGCGAGGCTCCTGCTGAGACGGGCGCAGGTGAAATTGCCTGGCGCGACAGGCTGGGAGGCAGGCGGCAAATAGAGGAACCAGCGATGCGCGGGTCCAGTTTGCAATGCGGGGTGACGCGTGCTCGGCAGCAATGAAATATCCCCGGTGATGCATTAGGGAAAAGATGTCAGTCAAGTCATTGAACAAAGTGGTATCGCAGGACCGTACTGTGAAGATCAGCAGCGCGGCCATGCCAAATGTGGCGGGAATACCGGCGCTCGAGTTCCTGCAGGTGCACGGCACCGAGCGGCTGGGGCGGCTGTTCGAGTACGAAGTGCTGCTGCGAACGCCGGACGATTACCGGCTGCCGCTGGCCGCAAGCGCGAACATCGACCTGAAGGCGCTGGTTGGCAAGGAAATGACCATTACCATCCAGGTCGATGGTAGCGGCAAGGCGCCCGAGGGCAGCAAGGGGGCGGGGCAGCGCGAGATCAGCGGCCTGGTCGTCCGGTCCGGCTTCCTGCGGCAGGAGGGGCGCTACAACGTCTACCGCGTGCTGTTGCGTCCGTGGCTGTGGCTCGCCACGCTGACCAACGACTACAAGATCTACCAGGACAAGACCGTCCTCCAGATCATCGACGAGGTGCTGGGCGACTACCCCTATCCGGTGGAGAAGCGCCTGGACGCGGGCAAGTATGAGCTGGTGACCGAAAGCGAGCGCAACGATCCGCGCAAGTTCCAGGTCCAGTATGGCGAGACCGACTTCGACTTCATCCAGCGGCTGATGGAGGAATGGGGCATCTACTGGTTCTTCGAGCACTCGGACGGCAAGCACCGGCTGGTGCTGTGCGACCACATTGGCGCGCATCGCCGCGCGCGCAGCGAGGCTTATCACTCGATCGACTACCACCCCAACGGTGGCAAGTTCGATGCCGAGCATATCAGCGCGTTCTCGGTGCATGAGGCGCTGCGTACCGGCCGTGTGGAGGTGGATGACTTCGACTTCACGCGTTCGCGGGCCAGGCTGGTGCAGGCCAACCATCAGCCCCGCGACACCACGTGGAACGAGAGCACCATGGTCGAATGGCCGGGCGACTACACCGATGCCCGCCACGGCGACATGATCAGCCGCATCCGGATGGAAGAGATGCGCGCGGAAGGATCGCGCGCCTACGGCAACGGCAATCTGCGCGGCGTTGCCTGCGGCGAGACGTTCGTGCTGGCCCGCCATGCGCACCGGGATGCCAACCGCGAGTACCTGGTGGTCGAGTCGACGCTGGACCTGACGGAGATCGGCGATGAATCGGGCGCGGGCTATTGGTACGAATGCCGCAACGCGTTCGAGGTCCAGCCGACCAGCGAAGTGTTCCGCATGCCACGGCTGACCCCGAAGCCGAATACCCACGGCCCGCAATCGGCCGTCGTCGTCGGGCCGCCCGATTCGACCGTCTGGACCGATGAGTTCGGCCGCATCAAGGTGCGCTTCCTCTGGGACCGCTACGCGCGCAATGACGAGTCGGACTCGTGCTGGGTGCGCGTTGCGCAGGCGTGGGCTGGCGCCAATTTTGGCAGCATCTACATTCCGCGCGTCGGGCATGAGGTCATCATCAACTTCATGAACGGCGATCCCGATCGGCCGCTGGTCACCGGCAGCCTCTACAACAACGCGACCCGGCCCCCCTGGGATCTGCCCAACAACGCCACGAAGAGCGGCTTCAAGAGCCAGACACCGGGCGGCAGCACCGAGAACTACAACGGCGTCCGCCTGGAAGACAAGGCGGGGTCGGAGGAGTTCTACCTGCAGGCCGAGCGGAACATGGTCAGCCTGACGAAGCAAAGCGAGACGAAGACTGTCGGCCTCAATATGGCGATGGGCGTTGGGGTCGACTTCAACCTCGGCATCGGCGCGCTTTACTCGGTCACCGTTGGCGGCGCCTCGAGCCACTCGGTGGGCGGCGCGCACTCGCTGAACGTCGGCGGCGCCGCGGCGACCAATGTCGGCGGCGCCTATGCGCTGAGCGTGGGCGGTGCGATCTCGATCAATGCAGGGGGGGCGCTCAGCCTGGTATGTGGCGGCGCGTCGCTGACGATGGCTGGTGACGGCACGATCAAGCTGGTCGGCAACCACGTCGTGATTCAGGGCTCGAAGCTGGACCTGAACCCCGGCGACAGCGGTGGAGGGGGTGGCGGAGGCGGCGGGGCCAGTCCGTTCTCCCTGGGCATGTTTGCTTCAGGGCCAACCATGCTCGTGCCGGAGATTCCCGCGCCGCCGCCGCCTGCGTCGCGGCCGCCGGTAACGTCGCCGCCGCCATCGCCATCGACACCGGAGCCAACGCCGCCACCACCGACGTCGCCACCGCCCACGTCGCCACCACCGACGTCGCCGCCGCCTACGTCGCCACCGCCTACGTCGCCGCCGCCCACGTCGCCGCCGCCCACGTCGCCACCGCCTACGTCGCCGCCGCCCACGTCGCCGCCGCCTACGTCGCCGCCGCCTACGTCGCCACCGCCTACGTCGCCGCCGCCCACGTCGCCGCCGCCTACGTCGCCACCACCGACGTCGCCGCCGCCTACGTCGCCGCCGCCATCGGTACCGCCGCCGTCCACCCCGGAGCCATGAGTCGCCGGGCCACCAAGTTGTATTGAGAAGGAAGAAGGAGTTTCACATGAGTCATCCCGCAGCAAGGTTGGGAGACCCCATTGGCCATGGCGGCTCGATCACTTCAGGGTCGGGTAACGTGCGCATCAACGGCGTGCCGGCCGCCATGGCCGGCGGAAGCAGCTATTCCTGTTCGGTGCACGGCGGCGGCTCGGTCTCCAAGGGGTCGAGTTCGGTCTTCATCAATGGAAACCCAGCTGGCATGGTCAGCGGCGTCTGTGGCTGCGGCGCGCCGGTCTCCAACGGGTCGCCGAACGTATTCATCGGCAACTGAGGAGGCAGGCGCGGCGATGTCGGCCATCAGTGATCTGGGCAGCATGCTGGATATGCTCAAGACGAAGGAGCTTGATGTCGTGGCAGTGCGTCCCTTCGTCGGCCGGTTCCACGGGCGCGACGCGGAAATCGCGCGCCGGTATGGCGTGCGCCGCGCGCTGTCGGGCCTGCTATGGGGAGACGTCGACGTGCTGGGCGGCAACAAGGTCTGCCTGCCAGCACGTGAGACGGACTTCACGGTGCCGGCGCGGCTGCCGCTGCGCTGGTCCCGCTACTATTCGAGCGCCCTGCCTGTCGAGGGGGCGCTGGGGGTTGGCTGGCGGGTCAGTTGGGAAGTGACGCTGAGCCGGTCGGGAGACCGTTTGACATATCACGACGAACACGGGCGCGCTATCGACGTGCCGTGCCCGCAGCCGGGTGGCCGCGTCACCGTGCTGTCCGAACGGCTGCATCTGGCATGCCTGTCGGACGGCACGATGGTGGTGGCCGATTTCCGGCCGTCCTATCGCGTGTTCGACAGGTTCGATGCGCAAGGCGTGGCGCGGCTCAAGTATATCCAGGGCATCGGGGGCGAGCGCATCGGCTGCATCTGGGAGGATTCCGGCCGCCTGGCCCGGATCGGCAGCACCGCCGGGCACGTGCTGCGGATGCAGTATGCCGGCGATGGCCGGCGCCTGACCGCCATCGAAAGCGTTGGCGAAGGCCCGGCCGGCATCCTGGTGCAATATCGCTACGACGATGACGGCCGCCTTGCACGTGTCGACGACCGGGCCGGCACCACGATCCGCCGCTATGGCTATCAGGGCGGGCGCATGGTCGAGCAGATCGGCGCGCTTGGCGGCGTGACCCGCTATGTCTGGGAGTCGGATGCCGGCAGGTCGCGCCTTGTGGAGCGCAGTACCGACGCCGGTGCGCGCGAGCGGTTCAGCTACATGGCGGAATCGCGCACGCACGAGGTCACGGATGTCTTTGGCAACACTGCGCGGTGGCGCGCCGATTCGCGCGGCTGCGTGGTCGAGCATCACGATTTCGACGGCACACGCTATGCGTTCCAGCACGGCAGGTCGTGCTGGCCCGTGGTGCTGGAGCTGCCGGGGGAACGGCGGATCGCGCTCGCGCTTGACAATCTGGCACGCGTGATCAATGAGTCGGACTCGACTGGCCCGTCGCGCCAGACCAACTACGCTTTCGGCACGCTGGAGCCGTTGATGACCAGGCTGTCGGGCGACCGGCGCTGGGCCTGGACGCGCAATGACCGGCTTCAACCCCAGGAGTACCAGACGCCGGACGGCCCGGGCACCATTGGCTACGATGACCGCGGCTGGCTCGTGCGCCACGCCCGGCCGACGGGCGAGACCGTCGTGCTGGAACGCGACGGCGCCGGCCGGGTGATCCGGCAGACGGACGCGCAAGGCAAGGCCTGGCACTACACCTATGGTCCGGACGGCAACGTCGCCGAGGTCCGCGACGCACTCGGCGCCATCACGCGCCTGGAATGCAATGCCCTGGGCTGGCCCGTGCAGGTGATCCGGCCCGATGGCAGCCGCGAGCGCCACGGCTGGAACGCCCTCGGGCAGCGCGTGGAGTACGTTGGCGCCAATGGCCAGACGAAGCAATGGCAGCGCGATGGCCATGGCCGGGTGGTGCGGGAGATCAACGAAGAAGGTCATGCCATCGAGCACGCGTACGACGCGCATGGCCGCCGGGTGCGCACGACCAGCGGCAATGGCGCCGTGCAGTCGTTCGAATGGGATGCGGTGGGCCGGCTGGCCAAGGCGACAGATGAAAATGGCGTCACGCGCGCCTTCGCGTACACCGATCGCGGCGTCGTCGGGCAGGTCACCGCCACGGCGGGCGGACAGATGCGGCGCGAGACGTTCTTGCATGACGGGCTCGGCCGCCTGGTCGGGCGGGAGACCGCGCACAGCCGCTATCTGTATACATATAGTGCCGATGGCAGGCTGGAGCGCGCCACGCGCACCCCCACCGCCGAAGGCGAGGCGTTGGGCATTGCCGAAGACACCCTCCGCTTCACATACAGCCAGGCCGGACAGGTGGTGGCTGAGGAGAGCGCGCGAGGCACGCTGCGCTACGCCCTTGACAACGCCGGCCATATCCTCGGTGTGCAGATGCCGCAAGGGCAGGTCATGCAGTTTGTCCGCGACGACGCGGGATGGGCCACGCTGATCGCCTTCGAGGGGCAACGTGTCGCCGAGTTCCGGTTCGACGCCATGAAGCGCGAGACGCTGCGCATGCAACGCGACATGCTGACCTATACGGACCGTGACGCGCTGGGCGCGCCGGTGCGGTGGCGCGGCGTGCTGGCGAGCGAGTCCCGGGATCGTGCCGTCGATGACTGGAATATCCGCTTCTGGCGCGAGGTCAGCTATGGCCCCGGCGGCAAGGTCGTGCAGATGGCCGATGATCGGCACGGCCGGGTGTACCTGGACTACGACCGCAGCGGAAACCTGCTGCGCCGCGTGTCGGACGACCTCGGCATCGAGCGGTTCAGCTGGGACGGCTCGGGCAACCCGGTGGACCTGTCGCACACGCTGGCGGGTCCGCCGCGCCGCTCGGATCACCGGCTGGCGGAGCAGGCCGGCTGGCAGTACACGTATGACACCTGGGGCCAGGTGGTCGGCAAGTCCGGAAACCGCGATGCGATGACGCTGGAATGGGACGCCGAGGGACATCTGGTGGCCGTGCGGACGCGCAACCGGATCGTGAAATACCAGTACGACGCGCTGGGCCGGTGCATCCAGCGGACCGCCGAGTCCCCTTTCACGCCGGGGCGCACCCGGCAAGCGTTGCCGCCCCGCGTCACGCGCTTTGTCTGGCAGGACGATTGCCTGATCCAGGAAATCGAGGACTGCCGCGTGCGCACCTACATCTACCTGCCCGTGGGGCGGCGCTACGTCAGCGACGTGCCGCTCGCGCTGGTCGATCAAGTGCTGGACGATGAGGGCAAGCCGCAGTCGATGCGGATGCTGCACTACCAGACGGATGTGGCCGGCACTGCCGTGGCCTTGACCGACGCCACCGGATCGGTGGTCTGGTCGGGCCGCTACAACGCGCTGGGAAAGCGGGTGGCACAGGACGGTGCGGCGGGCGCGGCAGGACAGCCGCTGCATCTGGTTGGGCAGTTTGCCGACGAAGAGACCGGCCTGCATTGGCACGGCCTGCGCGTCTACGATCCCGATGCCGGCCGGTATCTGGCCCCGGACCGCAAGCGCCTGGACGGCCACAACCCCTATGCTCATGTGGCCGCGCGGACAAGGCGGCTGCTGTCTCCGCAGGCGGCCGGGCCAGCCATGGCCGACGCGTACTGGAACGCCGCGGAGAGCGCCAGATTGCATTCGACGATCCAGCATTGCGCTGAAACGGAATCATGTTCCCACAACCCTCCAGAAAGAATCACCTGTACCGACTTGCCCAACCGCTGTTCTGGACCCTGGACGAACTCTCGCCAGCCCTGAAGTCCATGGCCCGGCTCGAGGCGCTGAAGAAGGAGGCCAGAGACCGGCTGGTGAACTTCCGCAACGCTTGCAAGGCCGCGGGGCTGCAAGCGGATGGCGTGGAAGCGGTCCACTACTGCTTCTGCGCCGCGCTCGACCAGGCCGGCAGGCAAATCCAGGGGATATGCCGGGGCGTGTGGCAACTGGACGGCCTGCTGAGGGAGCACTACGGCAGCGAGGATACCGGCCAGCAATCCCGCACCTGGGTGCTCCGGTTGATGCAGACGCCGGGCACCGGCGCCGATGCGCTGGCGGTGATCGGCGAATTGATGGCGCGCGGTCTTCGTGACGAACATGGCGCGCCGCTGCCCAGCCCGGCGCCGCGCGCGGCAGCGGAGGTGGGCGCGACGGCTGAGCCGGCGCCTGCCGTGCCCACGGCGGAGGCGTCACCGCCCGAGCGCCGGCGCTGGCGGGGGTGGCGGGCCTGGATCGCCGGGGGAGCGGTAGTGCTGGTTCTGCTGCTGGCGTTTGTCGCCGTGCGGGAATTCGTCGAACAACACAAGCTGGCACAGGCGCGGCTCGCGGTGGCCACGCAGTGGGAGGCAGACCGGCAGCGGATCGCGCAGCAACTGGCGGAGCCCATCGCCGCCGGGGGCGTGATCGTCGACAGGCGCGACGATGGCCGGCTTCACCTGACCTTCGGCAGCGCGTTGCGCTTCGCGGTGGGCAAGGCCGATATGCCACCGGGCCTCGGGACGGAACTGGACCGCGTTGCCGCCGCGCTCGCAGACACGGACAGCCCGATCACGATTGTCGGCCATGCCGACGATGGAACAGCCGACGGGCTGTCCGCATCGAATCTCGCGTTATCGGCGTTGCGGGCCGAGACGGTGGGCCACTACCTGGAGAAAGCCGGCATCGCGCATGCCCGGATGACGATGAAGGGACGCGGGGCCGACGAGCCGGCCGCCGACAATCGGATCCGGGAAGGCAGGCGGCTCAACCGGCGCGTCGAGCTCTTCATCGAACGTCGCGTGGCCGGCGCCCCGGCATGACGTGTCGGGTACACTGCCGGCTGGCGTCGCACGCGGCGCCGGCATGTCCAAATCTTCCACTCTGACACGACAGATTCCCATGAAGAACTTCTCCTTGTTTCTTGCCGCCGTCACGCTGGCCGGTGCGGGCGCTGCCCACGCCGCCGCGCCTGCTTCAGAGACGCTGCCGTCTGGCGTGGTGATCAACACCGTGACCAAGGGCACGGGTGCATCGCCCAAGGCCACCGATACCGTCAAGGTCCACTACCGTGGCACGCTGACCGACGGCACGGAGTTCGACAGCTCGTACAAGCGCGGCCAGCCGATCTCGTTCCCGCTGAACCGCGTGATCCCGTGCTGGACTGAGGGCGTGCAGAAGATGCAGGTGGGCGGCAAGGTCAAGCTGACCTGCCCGGCGACCACCGCCTACGGCGCGCGTGGCGTGCCGGGAACGATTCCGCCCAATGCCACGCTGAACTTCGAAGTGGAACTGCTCGGCATCGGCGGGTAATTGCGGCAGGCTGAAGCCGGCTAGCTTGCCGGTTTCAGCGCCGCGAGCTTCTTGTAGAACGCGGCGCGGCTGATGCCGATGCGTGCGGCGGCCTCGGTCACGCGGCCTTCGCAGGCATCGAGCGCCTGTTGCAGGAACGCGGCCTCGAAGCCGGCCATGGCCGCCGCATAGGACTGCGGCGCCGGCTCCGGGACGTCATCCCCAACGTCCTCCCGCACGGGCCGCGACGCCGGCTCCGGCACTGACTCCGGCACTGATTCCGGCACTGATTCCGGCACTGATTCCGGCACCGCCGCCGGCACGCGCCGGCACAGCAGCGGCGCCAGCGTGGCGGCATCGATCGATTCCTCGTCACACAGCATCACCACGCGTTCCAGCACGTTGCGCAGTTCGCGCACGTTGCCCGGCCAGTCGTATTCCGCCAGCAACTGCAGCGCGTCCTGGCGCAGGCCCGGCGCATTGCGCTCGGCCTTGATGCAGAGCTCCTCGATGATCGCGTAGGCCAGCGGCAGCAGGTCGGCGCGCCGCGCGCGCAGCGGCGGCAGTTCGATCGTCAGGACATTGAGCCGGTAATAGAGATCGGCGCGAAACCTGCCCGCCGCGACGAGCGCGGGCAGGTCGGCCGAGGTGGCCGCGATGATGCGCACGTCGGCGCGCACGATGCGATTGGAGCCCAGCGGCTCGAACTCCTTCTCCTGCAATGCGCGCAGCAGCTTGCTCTGCAGCATCAGCGGCATGTCGCCCACTTCGTCCAGGAACAGCGTGCCGCCATGGGCCAGCTCGAACTTGCCGACGCGGCCCTTGCGGTCCACGCCGGTGTACGCGCCCGGGGCCGCGCCGAAGAACTCCACCTCGAGCAGTGTCTCGGGAATGGCGGCCACGTTCACCGTGACCAGCGGCTGCTCGGCGCGCGCCGAACCGCCGTGGATGCCGTGCGCCAGCAACTCCTTGCCCGTGCCCGTCTCGCCCAGCAGCAACACTGGTGATTCCACGCGCGCCGCGCGCCGGGCCTGGCGCTTGACCTCCTGCGCCGCCGGGCTGGTGCCGACGAAGCTCGCGAACGTGTACTTGGCGCGCCTCGCCTGGTCCAGCGAGCGCCGTGCGGCGGCCAGTTCGGCCTGCACGCGCGAGTAATGCGCGAACAGCGGCGTCAGGGCCTTCAGCTCGTCGAACAGCGCAAAGCCCACCGCGCCAATGGTGCGCCCGTCGTCGTCCTTGATGGGCAGGCGCGTGACGATCATCGGATCGCGGTCGGTTTCCAGGATATCCAGCAGGATCGGCTTGCCTGTGGCCACCACCTCGCGCATCAGGCTGTTGGGAATCACCTGCTCGCAGTCGCGGCCGATGGCCTCCTGCGGGTTGGAGAACCCGAAGCGCGCCGCATAGCGCTTGTTGATCCAGACCACGCGCGCGTGCTCATCCACCACGAACGTGCCTTCACTGAAATTCTCGAAGGTGCGGAACAGCGATGCCATGGCGCGACGCGCCACGTAATCGTAGTCCAGCAGCAGGGCGCCGCCCGGCTCGGCGATCTTTTGCATGTTGCCATTCTCATTTTGGAGACGCCAAGTGTCTCACAATCGAGATTTCGATGGCGAAAGTCGCCCCCGTTATCTCGATATCGAGATGCGCACCATCAATAAGTGCCCTAACAGCCATGTGCAGTGGCTGGCACAATCCGTGCGATCTCTTGCCGCCCCCGACGCTTACAGATCAGGGGCAATCCGCGCGCGACGGTTCGCCCCACGGCCGTACAGCAGCGTCGGTTCAAGAACAAATTTTCGGAGACCTCATGTCTTTTGTCGTAGTGATCGCCGCCCTGGCGTTCCTGATGCTTGCCGCCTATCGCGGCTACAGCGTCATCCTGTTCGCACCCCTCGCGGCGCTCGGCGCCGTGCTGTTGACCGATCCGTCGGCCGTGGCGCCGGTATTCACGGGCATCTTCATGGAGAAGATGGTCGGCTTCGTGAAGCTGTACTTCCCGGTGTTCCTGCTTGGCGCGGTGTTCGGCAAGGTCATCGAGCTGTCGGGCTTCTCCGAGTCCATCGTCGCCGCGGCCATCCGCTACATCGGGCGCTCGCGCGCCAACGCGGTCATCGTGGCCGTGTGCGCGTTGCTCACCTATGGCGGCGTGTCGCTGTTCGTGGTGGTGTTCGCGGTGTATCCGTTTGCCGCGGAACTCTATCGCCAGAGCAATATTCCCAAGCGGCTGATGCCGGGCGCGATCGCGCTGGGCGCGTTCTCGTTCACGATGGATTCGCTGCCAGGCACGCCCCAGATCCAGAACATCATTCCCACCACGTTCTTCAAGACCACATCGTGGGCCGCGCCCGCGCTGGGTGTGGCGGGCTCGCTGTTCATCATCATCGTGGGCCTGTCCTACCTGGAATGGCGCCGCCGCGCCGCCGCCGCGCGCGGCGAGGGCTACGGCACCAGCCTGGTCAATGAGCCGCAACGCGTGGAGGGCGGCAAGCTGCCGCCGGCCCTGCTGGCGATCCTGCCGCTGGTGGTGGTGGGCGTGGCCAACTTCTGGCTGACGCGCATGATTCCGCTCTGGTATGGCGCGACCAGCAGCGTGTCGCTGCCGGGGCTGGCCAAGCCGGTCGAGACCAAGGTCGCCAGCGTGACCGCCATCTGGGCCGTCGAGGCGGCGCTGCTGCTGGGCATCGTGGTGGTGCTGGTCACCGCGTTCGGCGCCGTGCGCACGCGCTTTGCCGAAGGCACCAAGAGTGCCGTGGGCGGCGCGCTGCTCGCGGCGATGAACACGGCGTCCGAGTATGGCTTCGGCGGCGTCATCGCCGCGCTGCCAGGCTTCCTTGTGGTCAGCGACGCGCTGCGCTCCATTCCCAACCCGCTCGTCAACGCGGCGGTGTCGGTCAGCACGCTGGCGGGCATCACCGGCTCGGCGTCGGGCGGCATGAGCATCGCACTGGCCGCCATGTCCGATGTGTTCATCCAGGGTGCGCAGGCGGTCCAGATTCCGCTGGACGTGCTGCACCGCGTGGTGTCGATGGCCAGCGGCGGCATGGACACGCTGCCGCACAACGGCGCCGTGATCACGCTGCTGGCGGTCACGGGGCTCACGCACCGCGAGTCGTACCGCGACATCTTTGCCATCACCGTGATCAAGACGATGGCCGTGTTCTTCGTCATCGCCGTGTTCTACCTGACCGGCCTGGTCTGAGCCCCGGAGTCCCATCATGACGAACCTGTCGAATCTGCAAGGCAAGACCGCGCTGGTCACCGGCTCCACGAGCGGCATCGGCCTCGGGATCGCGCAAGCGCTGGCCGAGGCGGGCGCCAACATCGTGCTGAACGGCTTTGGCGACGTGGACGCGGCGCTGGGCAGCATCGCCGCCGCCGGTGTGCAGGCGATCCATCATCCGGCGGACATGCGCCGTCCCGACGAGATCGCCGCGATGGTGGCCATGGCGCAAGCGCGCTTCGGCGGCGTGGACATCCTCGTCAACAACGCCGGCATCCAGCACGTGGCGCCGGTGGAAGCGTTCCCGGCGGACAAGTGGGACGACATCATCGCGATCAATCTCACGTCGAGCTTCCACACGATCCGCCATGTGCTGCCGGGCATGCGCGCGCGCAACTGGGGCCGCATCGTCAATATCGCGTCGGTGCACGGGCTGGTGGGCTCGGAGGGCAAGTCGGCCTACGTGGCCGCCAAGCACGGTCTCGTGGGGCTGACCAAGGTCACGGCGCTGGAGACAGCCCGTACCGGCGTCACCTGCAATGCGATCTGTCCGGGCTTTGTGCTGACGCCGCTGGTGGCGCAGCAGATCGACGCCATCGCGGCGCGCGACGGCATTTCCACCGAGGCCGCGCAGGCGCGGCTGCTGGCGGACAAGCAGCCGTCAGGCCAGTTCGTCACGCCGCGCCAGCTGGGCGGCCTGGTGACGATGCTGTGCTCGCCGCTTGGCGACGAGGTGCGCGGCGCCGCGTGGGCCGCCGACGGCGGCTGGACGGCGCAATAGCCCCCGAGGGCGCGCGCAGGGGTCGGGAATCAGGGTTTATACTGATGCCCGGTCGCCCGCCCTTCTCCTGGCGGACGTGCTCCTCCCGCCACATCATGAATCTACGCTTCCTCTGCTTCTGCGCCACTACGTGGACCGCGGCCGCCATCCTCCTGCTCGGGCACGATTCCATTGCGCTTGAGGCGCTGAGCGGCGTGGTGGCCCTGGCCGGATTCGACCTGTTCCGTCCCTGACGCCTCTCACGCCTTCCACGCCGGTCGCCCCGTCTGGCGCTTTACAAGATTTCACGCGGCCAGTCCTGGCCGGCCATGGCGGTTTGGCGGGATGACGGGTACGCTAGGCGTCAGCACTCGTATCGCCGACGTGCGCGCTACCCATCCAACCATCCGGCAGGAGGTATTCATGAAGTCGATCACCATGGCATTGGCCATTGCGGCGCTTGTTCCAGGCGCAGTGTTGGCGGCGGGGCCCGCGAATCCTGCCGACCGCTACGACTACAACATGCGCACGACCAACAAGGACGGTTACGTGCCCGATCCGGCCCGCGCGACCAACAAGGATGGCTACGTACCCGACACCGCGCGCGCAGGCGACAAGTTCGACCCGTACACGCAGGGCGCCAAGCAGAGCACGTCGTCGGCGCTGACCGACAGCAAGGGTACCAAGAGCACCACCAAGAAGTCGAAGTCGCCGAAGAAGGCGCCGACCGCCGCCACGCAGTAAGTTGCCGCCAGCCGTATCGATGCCGATTCCGGCCCCGCCTTGCGCGGGGCCGTTTGCATTTCAGGCCAGGCGCGCCTCGATGCGGGCGATGCGTCCGCGCATCCAGGCGCGTAGCGCGCCGTCGGCCATGACCAGCGCCACGCTTCCCGCGAGCACGCGATAGACCTTGCCGCGCGACACCTTCGATACCCGCGCCGGATCGAGCCATGCATCGTTTTCCACGAGCAGCAGCAGCGTCTCCAGGCCGATCAGGATTGGCCACAGGCACGCCAGCCGCAGCCGCACGGCGGCGCGCGGAATGGCCAGCGCGTAGGCGATGGCCTCGCGGAAGTGGTCCAGGGCCACGCGCACCAGTTCGCACAGCATGGGCCGCGCCCGCGCGCTGTTGGCCGGCGCCAGCAGGTCTTGCGGCACGAAGCCATATCGATCCATGACCTCGGCCGGCAGGTAGCAGCGGCCGATGCGCAGGTCCTTGCCGCAGTCGCGCAGTACGTTGACCATCTGCAGCGCCTTGCCAAAGCGCACGCCGCGCGCCAGCATCACGGCGGGCGGCGCCTGCAGCGTGCCGGGCAGGTGCGCGTAGGTCATGGTGGTCCAGAACTCGCCCACGCAGCCGGCCACCAGATAGGTATAGCGATCGAGGTCGGCCATGGCCGGCAGCGCCGCCACCTGGCCCGAGCGTTCGTCCGGGAACGTGCGCAGGTCGAATTCCATGCCTTCCGTCAGCGTCGTCACGATGCCGCGCACGGCCTCGCGGTCGGTGCCGGCCAGTTGGTCGAGCACGTCCAGGGCCGGCCCGATGGACTCCAGCAGTACCTTCTCGTCCGACAGGGTTTGCTGGCCGGCCACCTCGGCGGCCAGGCGCCGCACCAGTTCGCCCCCGTCATCGGCGCCGTTCACGCGCGCGCGCAGCGCCAGCAGCAGGTCCAGCCGCTGCGGCGGTGGGATCAGCGCGGTGTCGGCGATGGTGTCCGCCGCGCGCGCCAGCAAATAGGCCAGTCCCACGGGGTCGCGCATGCCGGCGGGCAGGATGCGCAGCGTGAGATAGAACGAGCGGGAAACCCCTTTCAGCAGTGGGCCGAGCAGAAAAACCCGGTCAGGAATTGGCATGTGGCGGTCAGGACAGGTGAGGCGGCGGATCGGCAGGATGTGGCGCAGGCGCATTGTAGCCGCCCAGGCCCGGCCGTCCCGCATACTGGCGTGGCGTGCGCACCACGTCGGAACCATGCCACATCGCCCGGAAAACCAGGCCCAACGTGGTAGTCTGACCAGTCCAGGCAACGAATTGTCCACATATGTGCAGGCAGCATTGCGTGGTCATGGCAATGTCACGCCGATCCGAGCATAATTTTCGGCATCTGGGCTCAAGGATATAGCGTTGATGCACGTCACGATTCGAACCACGACGATTCCCGGATCTCCCTTTCGGGCCGCAGTACATCGGGCGGCTGTCTACCCCAACACCGAGGAAGACGCGAAGCCGCTGATGGTCAGCGACTGGACCCAGCGCGAGCCTGAAGCCTTCCTGGCCGCGCAACGCTGGGCGATCAGCCAGGCGTATCACATCTCCAATCCGCGTACCGGAACGTTCTACGGCGGCCGTTCGGCCCGCTGAACGAACGAGCCGGGCATCATCGCCGGCGGATATCCCCCCTGAATTCGCCAGGCGGAACGGCGTGGCGCCGTTCGCACGATTTGTTGCGGAACCGTGAATGCCGGGCGCAGGGCGCGCGTAGAATGGCCGGCTGCCCCCAATTCGCCACGAGTCACAGCGTTGAACATCCCGGCCAGCGACCGGCGCGATCCTTCTCATCGCCCCCTTCCTTCGACTTTCCCTGAGGAAAGCACCTCCGCCCGGACCGAAGCCGTTGCCCGGCGCGGCATCGCGCTGCTCACCTTCGCGTTCATCCTGAGCCAGTTCTACCGTAGTTGCCTGGCGGTGATCGCGCCCGAGCTCCAGCATGACTTCAACCTGTCGCCAGCCGGTTATGGGGCGCTGTCGTCGTGCTTCTTCCTGGCGTTCGCAGTGGCGCAGATTCCGGTTGGCCTGGCCTTCGACCGCTTTGGCGTCGGGCGGCCCACCGCGTGGCTGCTTGGCGTGGGCGCGGCGTCGGCGATCGGTTTCGTGCTCGCGCCCAGCGGCACCGTGGCGATGATCGCGCAAATGGGGCTCGGCCTCGCCTGCGCACCCGTATTCATGGGCTTGCTCCACTACGCATCCGAACAGCTCTCCGAGAAGCAATACATGCGCGTGGTCAGCCGCTCCAATGCGATGGGCATGATCGGCGCGCTGTGCGCCACCGCGCCGCTGGGGTGGGCATCGCAGCACATGGGCTGGCGCCCGGCCATGGCGCTGTCGGCGCTCTGCATGGTGGCCGCGTGCTACGGCGTCTGGCGTTTCGTGCGCGACGAGGGGCATGCCGAGGCGCGCCACGTGCCCGTGGGCGCGATGCTGACCGGCAGCGCACGGCTGCTCGGCATGGGCGCGCTGTGGACCCTGATTCCGATGTGCGTGGCAATGGCCGCCGGTACGGCCTTCCGCAATGCCTGGAGCGGGCCTTATCTGGCCGATGTCTACCATCTGGACGCCGGCACGCGCGGCGTGGCGCTGACGCTGCTGAGCCTGGCCGG
>Ga0255338_1000941_pt1 | contig 66899 bp, 57 predicted proteins | sample MeOH1_35cm_T4_19_FD_203715 | JGI IMG/M metagenome (GOLD analysis project Ga0255338, IMG submission 203715) | Sandy soil microbial communities from University of British Columbia, Vancouver, Canada - MeOH1_35cm_T4_195 | ecosystem: Engineered > Artificial ecosystem > Sand microcosm > Unclassified ... | reverse complement strand
GAGCGTATCGGGCCAGGTCAAGCACAAGTTCACCAAGGATTGGGACGCCGGCGTGGCCGCGTACTATTCCAACAGCCAGTTGTCGTACGACAACACCAGCGGCAAGCCCACCGACGACCTGCGCATGGACAGCGAGCTTTACACGCTGTCCGCGTTCGTCAACGGCACGCTGCTGCCCGACTGGCGCACGCATTTCAAGGTCGCCCAGAGCGAGGACCGCAGCGAGGGCACCAAGAACGGCCTGTTCGACAGCCTGTTCAGCACGCGCACGCGCCAGTTCAACTGGCAGAACGAGTACGCGCTCACGCCGGACCACACGCTGCTGTTCGGTACCGACTACCTGCAGCAGGAGCTGGCCTCCAGTTCCTACAACGCGCCGTCGCGCAACGTGTTCTCGGTCTTCGGCGGCTACGAGGGCAAGATCGGGCGCCACCAGCTGCAACTCAACGCGCGCAACGACCACTATTCGGATTTCGGCAACCAGGGCAGCTTCTTTGCCGGCTACGGCTACAACGTGACCGATGCGGTCAAGCTGATCGCCAACGTCAGCAACGCGTTCCGCGCGCCCACGTTCAACGAGCTTTACTTCCCGAACTTCGGCCAGCCGAACCTGCAGCCCGAGCGCGCCAAGTCCGCCGAGGTGGGCGTGCAGGTCGACACCCGCAGCGCCGGCCTGCTGCGCATTACCGCGTTCGAGACGCGCTACAACGACCTGATCGTGGGCACGCAGCAGGCCAACGGCCTGTTCCTGGCGCAGAACGTCAACAAGGCCAAGGTGCAGGGCGTGGAAGCATCGTGGCGCGCCAACGTCTGGGGCACCGATCTTGGCGCCAGCGTGACGTTCCAGAATCCGGTGGACGAAGCCAACAACACGCAGCTGCTGCGCCGCGCGCGCCGCCATGCGTCGTTCGACGTGGGCCGCAATATCGGCAATTTCCGATTTGGCGGGGAATGGCTGGTGTCGTCGTCGCGGCTCGACAACGGCTCGCGCACGCTGGGCGGATACGGTATCGTGAACCTCAACGCCCGCTACAACATCGACAAGCAATGGTTCGTCGCCGCCCGTGTGGAAAACCTGTTCGACAAGAACTACCAGCTGGTCTACCCGTACAACACGCAGGGCCGGGCGGGGTTCATCACGCTGGGGTGGCGTCAAAAATGACGACCCATGGCTGACCTCCGCCGCGCGCTGGCCGTCTGGCTGGTCCTCGCCCTGGCGGGGCTGGCCGTGTTCGGCCTGTCGCTGGCGCTGGGCAGCGTGGCGCTCGACGGGGCGCAGCTGTGGCAGGCGCTGACCGGTGCCGATGCCGGAACGGCCGGCGCCATCGTCCGGGAACTGAGGCTGCCGCGCGCGGCGGCCGCGTTTGCCTGCGGCGGCCTGCTGGCGCTGTCCGGCGCGCTGATGCAGGTGCTGCTGCGCAACCCGCTGGCCGAACCCTACGTCCTGGGCGTCTCGGGCGGCGCGGCCACGGGCGCGCTGGTGGCCATGCTGCTGATGCTGCCGCTATGGACCGTGCAGGCCGGCGCCGCCGGCGGGGCGCTGTGTTCTATGGTGCTGGTGGCCATGCTGGCGCGGCGCGACCTGCTGCACCCGCAAGTGCAGGGCGGCCACCACGAGGCCGGCGCGCGCCTGCTGCTGACCGGCGTGATCCTGGCCGCCGGCTGGGGCGCGCTGATTACCCTGATCCTGGCCGTGGCGCCCGAATCGCGGCTGCGCGGCATGCTGTTCTGGCTGACCGGCGACCTTGGCGGCACGGCCACCTATGGCGCCGTGCTGGCCACGCTGGCCGTGGCGCTGGGGCTGTCCATGCCGATGGCGCGCTCGCTCAACGTGATGCTGCTGGGCGAGACCGTGGCGCAATCGCTCGGCGTGCGCGTGGGCCGCGTGCGGCTGGCCACGTTCCTGATCGCCTCGCTCTCGATCGCGGCGGCGATCACCACGGCCGGGTCCATCGGCTTCGTCGGCCTGGTGGTGCCGCACATGGTGCGGCTGGCCTGGGGCAACGACCAGCGCCTGCTGCTGCCGGCGTCGGTGCTGCTGGGCGGCACGCTGCTGATGGCGGCCGACCTGATCGCGCGCACCGTGATCGCGCCGGCGCAGTTGCCGGTGGGCGTCATCACCGCGCTGCTGGGCGTGCCGACCTTCCTCTACCTCCTGCTGCGGAGGCCGCGATGAGCCCGATCAGCCATTGGTCCGAGCCGCTGGCCCCGTGCCCGCGCCTGCACCTGGCCGGCGTGCGCCTGCAGGCGGGCCCGCGCGTGCTCGTGGAACACCTGTCGATGGACATCGCGGCAGGCCAGCTCTGGTGCGTGGTGGGCCCCAACGGCGTGGGCAAGTCCACACTGATGGGGGTGCTGGCCGGCCTGCGCGCACCCGATGGCGGCGAGGTGCGCATCGACGACACCGTGATCGCGCACGCGGCCCGCGTGGCCCCGGCCGCGCTGGCCCGCCAGCGCGCCTACCTGCCGCAGGCGGTGCATGACACCTTCTCGATGCGCGTGCATGATGCCGTGCGCGTGGGCCGGCATCCCCACATGAACGGCTGGGGCTGGGGCCGAGGCGACGATGACCGCGTGGTGCGCGATGTCATGACCGAACTCGACCTCGACGCGCTGACCACGCGCGACGTGCTCACGCTCTCCGGCGGCGAGCGCCAGCGCGTCTCGCTGGCGGCGGCCATGGCGCAGCAGGCGCCGTTGCTGCTGCTCGATGAACCGGTGGCCCACCTGGACCTGCGCCACCAGATCCTGGTGCTGGAGTTGCTGCAACGGCTGACCAGCGCCGGCCGCCACGCCGCCGTGGTCATCCTGCACGACCTCAACCTGGCGCGCCGCTACGCCACCCATGCGCTGCTGATGTCGGAAGACGGCCAGGCGCTGCATGGTCCCGCGCCGGACGTCCTGACCCCCGCGCAGTGCTCCCGGGCGCTGCGCACACCCATCGTCAGCGTCAGCGACGGCCTGCATACCGCGCTGATCCCCGATGGGATCGATCCTGGAAAATCGTAAATGAGCGATATCGACAACACGCCCGACGAAGCCGGCCGCGATGCGCGCCACAATGCCCGCATGGCGCGCAAGAAGGCCGTGATCGACGCCAAGATCGCGTCTGCCCAGACCGAGCGCGGCGTGATCGTGATCACCACCGGCAACGGCAAGGGCAAGTCCAGCTCGGGCTTCGGCATGGTCGTGCGTGCGATGGGCCACGGCATGCGCACGGGCGTGGTGCAGTTCATCAAGGGTGCCATCCCGAGCGGCGAGGAGCTGTTCCTGCGGCGTTTCTCGGAAGAATGCGAGTTCCACGTGATGGGCGAGGGCTACACCTGGGAGACCCAGGACCGCGCGCGCGACGTGGCCAGGGCCCAGGCCGCGTGGGACGTCGCGCGCCGCCTGCTCCAGGACCCGGCCATCGGGCTGGTGCTGCTCGATGAACTGAACATCGCGCTGAAGCTGCAATACCTCGATGTGGAGCAGGTCATTGCCGACCTGCGCGCCCGCCCGCCGATGCAGCACGTGGTCATCACGGGCCGTGGCGCGCCGCCGGCGCTGGTCGAGGCCGCCGATACCGTGACCGACATGACCCCGGTCAAGCACGCTTTCCAGCAGGGCATCAAGGCCCAGCGCGGCGTGGAAATGTGAAAACCAGTGGAAACCACGATGCCCATCTCTTCCGATTACACCGACTACGCGCTGCAACTTCCCCGCATCACCCCGCTCGACGCCTCGCTGCGCCCGGCGCTGCAAGCGGCCATCGACGACAAGACCAAGCCGCCCGGCTCGCTGGGCCGGCTGGAATCGCTGGCCATGCAGATCGGCCTGATCCGTGGCGAGACGCAGCCGGTGCTCAACCGCCCGGCCATGATCGTGTTTGCCGGTGACCACGGCGTGGCTGACGCGGGCGTCAGCGCGTTCCCGGCCGACGTGACCGCGCAGATGGTGCTCAACTTCCTGGGGGGCGGGGCCGCGATCAACGTGTTCACGCGCCTGCACGGCATGACGCTCGAAGTGGTGGATGCCGGCGTGCGCGCGCCGCTGCCGGCCGCGCCGGGGCTCGTGAACTGCCGGGTCGCCAACGGCACGCGCAATTTCGTCGATGAACCGGCCATGACGCCGGCGCAGGCGGGCGCGGCCATCCAGGCCGGCATGGCGCGCGTGCTGCACCATGCGCAGGCCGGCACCAATGTGATCGGCTTTGGCGAGATGGGCATTGCCAATACGTCCGCCGCCGCCTGCCTGATGAGCCGGCTCACCGGCCTGCCGCTGGCCGAGTGCACTGGCCGCGGCACCGGGCTGGACGAGGCCGGGGTGGCCCGCAAGCGCGCCGTGCTGGAGCGCGCGCTGGCGCGCCATGCCGGTGTCACGGCGCCGCTCGACGTGCTGGCGACGTTCGGCGGCTTCGAGATCGCGGCCATGACCGGCGCCTTCCTGGCCGCCGCCGCGAGCCGCATGGTGATCCTCGTGGACGGATTCATCGCGTCGGCCGCGCTGCTGGTGGCGGCGCGGATCGACCCCGCCGTGCTGCAATACTGCGTGTTCTCGCACTGCTCGCACGAGCGCGGCCACCGCGCGCTATTGGACGAATTCCGAGCCGAGCCGCTGCTGGCACTCGACCTGCGCCTGGGCGAGGGTACCGGGGCCGCGCTGGCGTGGCCGCTGGTGGCGTCCGCCGCCGCGTTCCTGCGCGAGATGGCCACGTTCAGCGGTGCCGGCGTCAGCACCGCCGCGCCGTAATCGCCACACGAATCTTCACACGACCAAGCCATGGCCGATGAACTGCGCTTCTTCCTGACCGCCCTGGGCTACTTCACGCGGGTGCCGTTGCCGCGCCGGCTGGCCGGGTGGGTCGGCTTCCAGCCGTACTACCTGAACGCGGCGGCACGGTACTTCGCGCTGGTGGGGCTGCTGATTGGCGTGGCCGGGGCGCTGGCTACCTGGGGCGCACTGCTGCTGTGGACGCCATCGGTGGCCGTGGCGCTGGGCATGGTGGCCACGCTGATGCTGACCGGGGCGTTCCACGAGGACGGGCTGGCCGATTGCGTCGATGCGTTCGGCGGCGGCTACCGGCGCGAGGATGTGCTGGCGATCATGCACGACTCGCGCGTGGGCGCGTTCGGGGCCATCGCCATCGTCATGGCGCTGCTGCTCAAGTGGCAGTTGCTGCTGGCCACCGGCGACGCGGGCGGGCTGGCCGTGCTGCTGGCGGTGGTGGTGGCCGGCCACGGTGCCAGCCGGGCCATGGCGATCACGTTCCTGGCCACGCACCAGTACGTGCGCGCCGAGGGACGCGCTAAGCCGGTGGCGCAGCGGCTGGCCGGCACCGGGCTGGTGTTCGCGCTGGCCTGCGGCGTGGTGCCGCTGGCGCTGCTTGGCGCCCAGTTCGCGGGCGTGGTCATCGTGGTGCTCGGCGTTGTGCGGGCGGCGCTGGGCGCCTACTTCGTGCGCCGGCTGGGTGGCTATACCGGCGATTGCCTTGGCATGGCGCAGCAAATCGGCGAATTGTCGATCTACCTCGTGGCGGCCGCATGGACGTGGTCCTGATCCGCCACGCCCGGCCCGAGGTGGCGCCGGGCATCTGCTACGGGGCGCTCGACCTGGCCCTGGCGCTGCCCGTGTCGCCACCCGCCGCGCGGATCGCCGCCACGCTGGACGGCGATCCGCCCGATCGTATCCTGACGAGTCCGGCCGCCCGCGCGCGCGGCACGGCGGCGGCGCTGGCCGGCGAGACCGGCATCGACGGCATCGACATTGAACCGCGCCTGCGGGAGCTGGACTTCGGGCAGTGGGAAGGGCGCCCGTGGGACACCATCGATCGCGCCGATCTGGACCGCTGGGCCGCCGACCTGATGGCCGCGCGTCCGCACGGCGGCGAGAGCGCGGCGCAGGTCATGGCGCGCGTGGTGGACTGGGCCGGGTCGCTGCCCGCCGCCGAGGCCGGATGCCTGTGGGTGGTGACCCATGCCGGCCCGATCCGCATGCTGGCCGCGCACTGGCTGGGTCTGCCGCTGGCGCGGACCCTGCCATGGGAACTCGCGTTCGGCGCCACCTGCCTGTTCCGGATCGACGCCAACGGCGCGCGGCTCGGCTGGTGGAACCGCCAGGCCGCGTGACGGCCTAGGCCGGCCGCCGCGATCGGACGATATCGAGATCCTTGCAGATTTCCGCTGCGCCGCGCACCACGCGCGGGCCGGCGCGATTGACCAGGTCGCCGTCGATGACGAACAGGTTGTTGCGTGCCACGGCGGTCACCTGTTTCCGCTTTTCCCACATCGCGAAATCCGCCAGCGGCTTGTCCGTGCGCGTGGCGCCCATGCCCGCCGTCAGCATGGCCTCGGGGTTGCCGGCCACCACGGCCTCGACGGACACCGTGGGCACCAGCGGGGTTTCGTTCGCAAACAGGTTGCGCCCGCCGCAGAGCGCCAGCAGGTCGCTGACCATGTGCTGCCCGTTCAGCGTCATCAGCGGCTGCTGCCAGACCTGATAGAACACGGTCACGGGGGGGCGGCCGGCATAGGTCCGGCGCAGCGTGTCCACCTGTTGGCGGAAGTCAGACGCGGCGCGCGCGGCCACGGGCCCGGTGCCCATCAGCGTGCCCAGCTTTTCAAGATTTTCCGGGATCGATTCGAGCTTGCGCGGCTCGCTGTAGAACAGCGGCATGCCAAGCGCGCGCAGCCGGTCGGTCTGCTTCTGGGCATTGCCGTGGCGCCAGACCACGATCAGGTCGGGCTTCAGTGCGGCGATCCGCTCCAGGTCGAGCGCCTTGTTGTCGCCGATGCGTGGCAGGTCGCGCGCCTGCGGCGGGTAGTCGCTGTACGAGACGGTGCCGACAATGCGGTCGCCGCCACCGGCTGCGTAGATCAGCTCGGTGACGTGGGGTGCCAGCGAGACGATGCGGCGCGCGGGCTGGGCCAGCGTCACGGTCTCGCCGGCATCGTCGATCACCGAGATGGCGGCATGGGCGGCAGCGGGCAGTAGCGCGGCTATCAGTGCGGTCAGCGCGGTCAGTGCGGCAGGGAATGCTGTCATCGGGATTCAGGGTGCGAGAGAAAGAAGGGCCTCGGCCAGCGCGCGGTCCAGCCGCCGCCAACTGGCGTCGTCATCGGGCGGCAGGCCCAGGCGCAGGCTGGCGGGGCAGCCGCCTGCCGCATCGAACCGCCGCGTCCAGACGCCTTGCCGCGCCAGGGCCGCGTGCAGCGCGGCGGCGCGCGGATCGGGCACCCAACTGAACAGCGGCTGCGAGACCGGCGACAGGCCGTGATTGCGCAACAGCATGCCCAGGCGCTCGCTGTCCACGGTGAGCCGGGTGCGCGTGGCCTGCTGCCAGCCGGCATCGGCCAGCGCCAGTTGCGCCACGGCGCGGGCGGGGCCCGAGACGGTCCAGTGGCCTAGTTGTTCCGCCAGTACCGCCAGCAGCGCGGGCGTCGCGAGGACAAAGCCGCATCGCACGCCGGCCAGCCCGTAGAACTTGCCCAGCGAGCGCAGCACAACCAGCCCCGGCGCTGCCGTGTCGGCGGCCAGCGAGGGCGCGGCCACGGCGTCCATGAACGCTTCGTCCACGATCAGCGTGCCGGCGCGCGCGGCCAGTTGGCGGTGCCAGTGGCGCAGCGCCTGTGCCGGCAGCCGCCGCGCGGTGGGGTTGTTCGGGTTGACCACGACGAGGTGATCGAGATCGTCGGCCAGATCGGCGCGGGCAAAGTCCGCCTCGGCCAGCGGCACCACCGCGTGGCCGGCCTGCGCGAAGGCCGGCGCGTACTCGCTGTATCCCAGCGCGGCCACACCCACGCGGCCGGGGCGCAGCAGGCGCGGCAGCGTGCGGATGGCCGCCTGCGAGCCGGCCACCGGCAGCGCGTGCGGCGCCCCGTAGGCGCGCGCGGCAATGCCGGCCAGGTCGTCGTCGTCCTGCGGCAGCCGCTGCCAGACCTCGGCGGGCAGCGGGGGCACCGGGTAGCCGTGCGGGTTGATGCCGGTGGAGAGATCGAGCCATTCGGCCACGGGCCGGCCATATTGGCGCACGGCCGCCAGCAGGTTGCCGCCATGGCGGATCGGGGCGATGGCGCTCATGCGAGGATTCCCATTGTGAGCGGCACGCTCAGCATGGCCAGTCCGAGCCAGAGCCACAGCGCGCGCTGCACCAGCCGCAGGCACGCGCCGACGTGCGCCGCGCCGGGCCGTTCGCCCATGCCCAGCGGCGGGCGTTCCTCCCATTCGCCGTGATAGCGCGCGCCGCCGCCCAGCGCCACGCCGACCGCGCCGGCCCCGGCGGCCATCACCGGCCCCGCGTTGGGACTCGACCACGCGCGCGCCTGCGTGCGCCAGCAGCGCAGGGCCGGGCCGGTGGCGCCCAGCAGCGCGTAGGTCAGCGCCGTGAGCCGCGCCGGGACCAGGTTCAGGCCATCGTCGATGCGCGCGGCGGCCCAGCCGAAATGCAGCAGGCGCGGCGTGCGATAGCCCCACATCGCATCGAGCGTGTTGGCCAGCCGAAACACGATCACGGCGGGCGCGCCGCCGATGAAGAACCAGAACAGCGCGCCAAAGATCGCATCGTTGCCATTCTCGAGCGCCGATTCGCAGGCGGCGCGGGCCAGCGCCTCGGCGTCGGCATCGGCCGTATCGCGTGAGACGATGCGCGCCGTCAGCGCGCGCGCGGCGGGCAGGTCGTGCCGGTCCAGCGCGGCGGCAATCGGGGCGATGTGCTGCGCCAGGCTGCATGCGCCCAGCGCGGCGTAGAGCGCCACGGCGTGCAGCGCCCAGGCCAGGGCAGGGTGCACGGCCTGGGTCAGGGCGGCCAGGGCCCACGCCATGGCGCCCGGCACGAGCACCATCAGCGCCCAGGCCAGCAGGCCGACGGTGCGCTGGCGCAGCGGCGGGCGTTCGGGATGGTTGAGGCGCGCTTCCAGCGCGGCGGCCAGCCGGCCGAAGCCGACCAGCGGATGCCAGCGGCGCGGCTCGCCAAGCCAGCGGTCGAGCAGCACGCCGGCCAGCGCGGCGGCCACGCAGGCCGGCCAGGACATCATCAGCATCGTGGAACGGTCACGCCGGATCTGCGCCCTTGACCGCGACCGGAATCCCGGCCACGAGCAGGCGCACGCGGTCCGCGGCGGCGGCCAGCTTCTGGTTCAGGCGGCCCAGCTCGTCCACGTAGAAGCGCGTGATGGCGCCCGTGGGCACCACGCCGAAGCCGATCTCGTTGGATACCAGGATCACGTGCCCCGGCAGCATCGGCAGTGCCGTGAGCAGGGCGTCGATTTCCTCGGTGAAGGCCGGTGGCGGGGTGATGACGCCGTGCTCGGGGTAGGCGCGGCTTTCGTCGAAGATCAGGTTGTTGAGCCAGAGCGTGACGCAATCCACGAGGATGCAGCCGTCGTGGCGCGCGTGCGCGTAGAGCGCGTCGGCCAGGTGCATCGGTTCTTCCACGAGCGCCCAGTCGGCGGGCCGGCGCGCGCGGTGCAGCGCGATGCGCAGCTCCATTTCCTCGTCGGGCGGCTCGGCATCGTGGCGCGCCGTGGCGATGTAGGTCACCGGGCCCCGCGTCAGCACGGCGTGGTCCGTGGCCAGTTGCTCGGCAAAATGGCTCTTGCCCGAGCGCGCGCCACCCAGCACGAGGGTCAGCGTGCGCGGTGCCGCGCCGCCCGCGCGCGGCTGCGGCGCGGCCTGCGTCTCGAGCGCGGTGGTCACGGCAGCACCGGCCGACGCGGGTTCGGCGTTGCCCGTGATGCCGAGGGCTCGGGTCCGGGAATCGGTGGCCTTGGTTTCCATCCGGCGTATTGTAGCGGCGGCATGCGGCGCCCGCACGCACGGAACTTGCAGGGCCAGGCATGCGGATCGGCGCGCATCGGCGCGCCGCCCTGCGATAATCGCGCCATGCAACCCGATACTGTTTCCAGCTCTGTCCCGCTGCCCGGCGGGCGTGCCCTGCGCGGCACCCTGATGGTCCAGGGCACCACGTCCGATGCGGGCAAGAGCACCGTGGTGGCCGGCCTGTGCCGCGTGCTGGTGCGTGCCGGCGTGGCCGTGGCGCCGTTCAAGCCGCAGAACATGGCGCTGAACAGCGCGGTCACCGTGGATGGCGGCGAGATCGGCCGCGCGCAGGCGCTGCAGGCGCAGGCGGCCCGGCTGGCGCCGCATACCGACATGAATCCGGTGCTGCTCAAGCCCAGCAGCGACACCGGCGCGCAGGTCATCATCCACGGCCGCGCGCGCATGGACCTCGACGCCCGCGCCTACCACGCGTACAAGCCGCAGGCCATGGCCGCCGTGCTGGAGAGCCACGGCCGTCTGAAACATGCGTACGACGTGGTGCTGGTGGAGGGCGCCGGCAGCCCGGCCGAGGTGAACCTGCGCGACCGCGACATCGCCAACATGGGATTTGCGGAGCGCGTGGACTGCCCGGTGGTGCTGGTGGCCGATATCGACCGTGGCGGCGTGTTCGCCCATCTGGTGGGCACGCTCGATTGCCTGTCGGACACCGAGCGCGCGCGCGTGACCGGCTTCATCATCAACCGCTTCCGTGGCGATATCGCCCTGCTGGAGCCGGGGCTCGACTGGCTGGCCGCGCGCACGGGCAAGCCGGTGTTCGGCGTGCTGCCCTACCTGCACGGGCTGCACCTGGACGCCGAGGACGCCATCATCGACGCCCAGGCCGCGCGGGGTGTCGAGGGGGGCAATGCCGAGGTGCTGAAGGTGATCGTGCCGGTGCTGCCACGGATCGCGAACCATACCGATTTCGATGCCTTGCGCGCGCATCCGGGCGTGGACCTGCGCTTCGTCGGGCCGGGCATGCCGGTGCCGCCGGCGGACCTGGTCATCCTGCCGGGCAGCAAGAGCGTGCGTGCGGACCTGGATTTCCTGCGCGCCAATGGCTGGGATCACGCGCTGGCGCGGCACCTGCGCTATGGCGGCAAGCTGATCGGCATCTGCGGCGGCATGCAGATGCTGGGGCGGTGGATTCACGACCCCGATGGCCGCGAGGGCCCGGCCGGCAGCAGCCCGGGGCTGGGCTGGCTCGATCTCGACACCACCCTGGCGCCGGAGAAGCAATTGCGGCAGGTCAGCGGATGGCTGGCGGGGCAGGAGGATGGCGCCGCCACGGTGCGCGGCTACGAGATCCACCTGGGCGTGACCCACGGCCCGGCGCTGGAGGCGCCCGCCGTGTGGCTGGAAGACAACAATCGGCGTCGGCCCGACGGGGCGCGGTCGGACGACGGACAGGTGCTGGCCACCTACGTCCATGGCCTGTTCGACGACCCCGCCGCCTGCGGCGCGCTGTTGCGCTGGGCCGGTTTGCGGCATGCCGGGGGGGTGGACCTGGACGCGTTGCGCGAGGCATCGATCGACCGGCTGGCCGACAGCATGGCCGCGCATCTGGACCTGGGCGCGTTGCTGGAGCCATTATCGCGGCAGGGTTAAGGGGGGCGACGGTGCAGCCGAAGGTTGCCGCCACCACGCCTGCCATCGATAGCGTGGCTACGCCGCCGTCAGCCGCCTGAGCAGGGCGTCCACGTCTGTCCACGTGACGCGGCGGATCGGCATCATCAGGTCCGTGCCGGGAAACGGATCCTCAAAGCTTGCGGATTCCTCGCCGCCCAGGCGCTGGTAGAACGTGCGCGCCTGCGTGTTGCCTTCCAGCACATAAAGGAATAGCGGCTTGCCGGGCCACTCATAAGCCACACGCGCGGCGCAGTGGGTCATCAGCCGCTTGCCGAGTCCCAGGCCCTGGTAATCGGCCATCACATGCAGATTGTCCAGGTAGATGCCGTAGCCGGGTTCGGCCAGCGGCATCAGGCAGCTGAAGCCGGCCGGCTTGCCGTCCACGCGCAGGATCGTCACCAGCAGCGGGGCCTCGGCGTCGTGCAGCATGCGCGCGCGCCAGGTGGCCAGGCGCTCGGCCGGGGCGTGGTGCTCCAGGTATTCGGCGGGAATCAGTCCAGCATAGGCGCGGCGCCAGCTGTCGGTGTGCAGCGCGGCCAGCAGGTCGGCGTCATCAGCCGTGGCGGGGGCGAGATCGATATCGGGCATGGCAGGGCAGGTGTGGGGGCGGCGCGACGGCAAGGCCGCAAGGCCGTCTCGCAGGGTCTCCGATCATAGCGCGGCACTGTTAGAATTGCGAATTCTTCGCATTTGCATTTGCGCGCTCCCCCACACACCATGGTCTCTGGCCGACTTCGCACCGTCTTCGTCAAGCTTCATCTCTATATCGGCCTGACCTTCGGCCTGCTGTTCGTGCTGCTGGGCCTGACCGGCACCGCGATCGCATGGCGTGACGAGCTGGACACTTGGCTCAATCCCGATCTGCTCCAGGCGTCGTCCGCCGCGCGGATTCCGGTGGGCGCGGCCACGGTGGAGGCGCTCACGGCGACGCTGATGACCGATCCGCGCTATGGCAAGCCCAACCTGCTGATGCTGCCGGCGCACGAACATGGCGTGTTTATCGCGTACTACCCGATCAAGGGGCCGGAAGCCGGGCCGGGCCGCTCGCGCCAGGTGATGATCGATCCGATCACGCTGGCCGTGAAGGGCGAACGGCTCTGGGGCGTGCCGGGGGTGTCGCGCCAGCAGTTGCTGTCCACGTTGTTCCACCTGCATCGCTACCTGCTGGCCGGCGATACCGGCAAGACCGTTGCCGGGGTTGCCGGGATGCTGCTGCTGATCGTGGTGCTGCTGGGCATGGTGCTGTGGCTGCCGAAGCTGACGGCGCGCGCGATGAAGCAGTCGGTGCGGATCGCGCATGGCGGCTCGTGGTCGCGCTTCACGTACACGCTGCATCGGGCGGGCGGCATTTTCGTGGCGCCGGTGCTGGCCACGATAGCGTTCTCGGGGTGGTACCTGAACCTGCCCAAGTGGGTCACGCCGCTCATCAGCAGTGTGATGACGGTCAGCGCGAACGAAAAGCCACATTCGGCCACGCCCGCGGCAGGTGCGCATGCGATCACCCCGGCGCAGGCGATGACTGCGGCGCAACGCGCGTATCCGGCGGCGCTGGTAACGCGGATCGGCTTGCCGCGCAAGCCGGGCGATGTGTACGAAGTCCGCCTGCGCCAGCCCGGCGAGGTACGCGCGGACAGCGGCGCCACGCGGCTCTGGATCGACGCCTACACGGGCCAGCGGCTGGGCGTGCGCGACCCGCTGGCCGCGGATGTGCCGTCCGGCGACACCTTCATCAACTGGCTGTTCCCGCTGCACACGGGCGAGGCGTTCGGCACGCCGGGGCGCGTGTTCATCACCGTGTTCGGCCTGGTGCCGCTGGTGTTCGCGCTGACGGGCGTGCTGATCTGGTGGAAGCGCCGCAGCGGCCATCGGCGGCATGTGGCGCGGGAGCGGGGGCGGGGGCGGGTGGCGTGAATTTCGCCGCCTTTGCTGTGATCGAACCTTCGCCAGGTAGGGGCAGGTTGATGTTGTAACTGCAACCTTTTGTCAGCACCATCATCCATTCGAGGAGGTCAGTGTCGATTGGTCGCAGGCATTCCAGATCGAGATATGCTTTCTGTGATGTATCCCCTACGGGTTGTGACATCGGTATTTCTCCAAGAGGTCGCATGGCGAAGCCGTGGCATCCATGTCGTCGATCTATACCGCCCCTGGCCGCAGGCGCATGCCGTTGAGCAGCGTGTCCCACACCTGGATCGCACCGGCCTCGTCGACGACGGAGGATTTTTGCTCGGGCGTTACGCCGTTGCTCTTGTCCATCGCGGTCAGCGGGCTGCCAAGCATGAACTGGATTTCGGTGTGAGGTTGCGCGATGGTGTCTGGATTACCGGGCGCCATCAGGTAGAAGCGATACAACTGGACCCCGCCATCGCGGATGGAGAACAGGACCTCTTCGGCCTCCATGCCGGCCAACTGGCGCTTGCCTTCCCGCAGCACGCTGACGTAGCGGCCAAAGCCCTTCGAACTGAGCTGCCGGCGCAAGTCCGGCAGTGTCTTGAGCAATGATGATTGCAGATCCGGCTCGACCGCATCGCGCATGTCGATCGTCAACAGGGATAGCTTGCCCCGTACCATATTGAAGTTCTGGGAAACGAGCTCGCTGTTACGGTCGGGGCCGCCGATCAGGGCGCCGCGGATGCAGAATCCGGGTTCCGTGGGCACGGTCCAGTCGTCGCGGTAGGCAATATGGCGGTAGACGTCCGTTCGTTTCGCGATGGAACGCTGGATACCCGTTGGCCTCGCGACTGACGTCATGCTCAACATCGAGGTGCCGGCCAGCACATAGGACTCCACGTCAAGAAGTTCATCGGGGAATTCAGCGCTCTTCTTGTAGAAAAAGAGACGGGAATTCCTGGACGGAGCGACCGCTTGCTCGAGCCAGGGGGTGTCCGTCTGTATCAGCGAAGAAGGCAAGCCTCTGGCCAGCTTCTCCTGATAGGACACCGAGGTAGTCCGCCGCTTGCTGCGCAGTTCGCTTTCGCGCGTGTTCACCCTGTGCTCGAAGGTCTGGAAGCTGACGTTCTGCTCGATCTTGATCTTGTCGCCCCAGAATTCATATTTTTCTGAACCTGACTCGCTGGCTGCGGGGCGGTCGATCACAAAGCGGCCAATACACCAGGGTCTGGGGTTGGCAAGTAGCGAACGGGGTGTCATCAAGGGCTCCTTGGTGGAAAACTGCGCGCAGGCGGACAGCGCCACCGCCAGCAGGCAGCACGAGGCGCGCAGCGTTGTACGGACGAGACTTCGGTTAGCGGTCATTGGGTATCGAACTCTTCAATGCGTGTGCGATCTTTGCGACGCTGTAGAGCGTCGCCCATTTCGACCAGGGATGCTTGAAGCTGAACTGATGGTCGTAGCCGCCCTGGACGAAGACCATTTGCACACCGTCGGCGTGGCCGTGGGATTGGCCTGGCACCAGTCCGCGGCCTTGGGCTGCCGCCGACCACGACGGCACCGTGCCATCGCCGGAGATGATGCCGTTGTCCCGCTCGCCAGGCTTTGGCGCCACCGCTTTTCGTTGCACGGTCAGCTTGACAACCTGGCCGCGCACGAGGAGGGTCATCTCGCCTTGATGGTCATCACGGATGAGCTTGGCTGCCTTGAGGTCGTCCGCTGTTACCCCTACCGGGAAATCGCCTTGCCAGACCACTCTGCCCCATGTCTGAAGGTCTTCCTCGGGTAGGCCAGTTTCGAGCTTGTCTGGTGTCTCGCTGCCATTCGACGGCGCAGGACCGAGACGTCCATCGCCATATATTGCGTAGGTGTTGGGGTGGTAGCTGTTCTCTAGATTCTTTTGCCGCGCATAGACAGCGATAGCTCTCTTGCAGAAATCTTGGAACACGCTTGATTCACTCCCTTCCTTTTCCAACTTCCTCTTCACAATCCCCGCCGGATCCAGCAACGAGATGTCCGGCAGCAGCCCATACCATGCCTGGTTGGTATACAGATCCGCCGTTCGTCCATTCTCAGGAAGCGCCAGAATCTCCCTGCCGTCCTTCTTGTCGACGAACACCCACCACGGCTTGCCCTCGTTGTAGTCGGGCATGGGCGACAGCTCCATCGGCCCTTCCGCATTGCTGGCGATGGCGACGAACTCGGCGTCGTCGCGGCCCATCAGGCTTTGATCGATGAAGCCTTCGCCACCGGTGCGGAACCGCTTGGCAAACAGCGGGGCGCCCGTCGCCGGTTGCACGCCGTGGACCACGCCCAGGATGTCATCGGCCCCGCTGCAAAGCACTGAAGCCATCCGGGCAACGAGCCCACCCATCGAGTGGGTGATCAGGATGGCCTTGTCCGTGTGGTTCTCGCGGCAGATCTGGCGGATGCCCAGGATGCGGATTCTCTCCTCGGCATTCTTCGGCCTGAACTCGACCCCGTCCAGCACCTGTTGTGCGGACAGTTCATTGGACTGCAGGAAGTTGTAGCCGATGGCGTAGACCGGGTAGCGATAGCTCACGAATGTCTTGAAGACCTCGTCGTCCGTCGTGATCGCCCCGCCGGGCCCAAATGCCCCATAGCCGGAAGGGTCCGTACCGAGGATGGGCTTGAGCGGGCCGTCCTTGCCCTCAGGATCGCCGTTTATCCATTCGCCGCGCAGCACGCCCAACCTCATTGGACGGCTGAGCGTGTGCTCGAGCCACGCCAGCGTGGGGTGGTAGCTCCAGCGATGCACGGTTCCCCAGCCGCGCCGGCGCGCCTCGGCCTCGGTGAGGCCGCAGCCTTCAACGTTGATCGGCCCGCGTGGGTCCACGACCGCAGGTACCGGGTCGAACCGCGCGGCCCGTTGGGTGGCGGAAGCAAACCACCCGGCCACGACCGAAATCACGCCGGCGACGGCGGATGCCACCTCATCGAGGTTTGGCGGAGACCACACCTCCTGCCCGCTATCCTTGTTTGCCAGCAACGACCCCATCACCCCTGGCAGGAAGATGACCGGGATAGGCGGGCGCGGATCCACCAGGACTTCCTTGCGGCGTTTATCGCTGTCCGGCGTCAGCACGGCCCTCGCCATGGGCGTGCCGTCGACGTCGAAGCCCCCTTCGATTTGAACGACCTCGTCATCGTCCCACTCATCCCGTACCGTTGTATCCGTGCTGCTGCTCATCGGAACCCTCCCGTGTTTGCCGCAAAGCACATTACAGGAGGGGCTTGCCGACAAACAATCAGACTGGCTCTAGTCTTTGATCTGGATTAAGCGAGCGGCAACGCCAGCGCGGAAAACAAAAAGGCCGGAGCATGGCTCCGGCCTTTCAGCGGGGGGTCTCAGTAGCCGCCAAGCCGCCGCTCAAATCTCCTGATTGTCGATCAGCCGCGTCGCGCCCAGCTTGGCGGCGGTCAGCACCACCAGCGGCTCGCCGGCCAGGAATTCCTCGCGGGTCGGGGCCTGCAGGTTCTCGCGCTTGCGGATCGACACATAATCCGGCTTCCATCCGCGCGCTTCCAGCCGCGCCAGCGCATCGGCCTCCACCTTCAGCAGGTCCACCTTGTCGCCACCCAGCACGGTGTCGCGCACCTCGTGGAGTGTCTTGTAAAGCACCGGCGCCTCGGCGCGCTCGGTCTCGGTCAGGTAGCGGTTGCGCGACGACAGCGCCAGGCCGTCCTCGGCGCGCACCGTCTCGGCCGGAATGATGTCGATCGGCAGCGCGAACTGGTTGACCATGCGCCGCACGATCATCAATTGCTGGTAGTCCTTCTTGCCGAACACGGCCACGCGCGGCTGCGCGCACGAGAACAGCTTCATCACCACCGTGCATACGCCCTGGAAGAAGCCGGGGCGGAATTCGCCCTCGAGGATGTCGCCCAGGTCGTGCGGCGGCTCCACGCGGTATTCCTGCGGCTCGGGGTACATGTCGCGCTCGGTGGGCGCAAACAGCACATAGACGCCTTCCTTCTGCAGCTTTTCGACGTCGTCCTGGAGGGTGCGCGGGTACTTGTCGAAGTCCTCGTTCGGGCCGAATTGCAGCCGGTTGACGAAGATCGATGCCACCACGGGGTCGCCGTGCTGGCGCGCCAGGCGCATCAGCGACAGATGGCCTTCATGCAGGTTTCCCATGGTGGGGACAAACGCCGCGCGGTTCTGCCCGCGCAACTGGTCCCGCAGCTCTTGGATGGAGGAAATGACTTTCATGTACGTGGTGTGCTGTCGTGGTAGGAGAGCGCCCGGCGCGATGCGCCCGGGAAGCGCCGGCTCTCTTTCGCATGGGGCGGCCGGCTGTCGGCGGATTGTAGAGCATCCGCGCGGTTCGGAATGCCGCCGATGCGGCGCACGCGCCGGAAATCAGGCCGGCGTGTACGTCAATCGCACATAAATCGGCGCGAACGGCTCGGCCTGGGTGATTTCCACGAGCGCCTCGCGCGACAGCTCGAGCATGGCGATGAAGTTGACTACCACCACCGGCACGCCCTTGCCCGAACGGATGGCATCGTCGAACAGTTCGGTGAACTCCACGAACCGCGTGTGCTGCAAACGGCGCAGGATCTGGCTCATGTGCGCGCGCACCGACAGTTCCTCGCGCGAGATCTTGTGGTGCTGGTTCAGCTTGGCGCGCTTGAGCACATCGGCCCAGGCGGCTTTCAGGTCCACCGTCTCCACGTCGGGGAAACGCGGCGCCAGGCTCTGTTCGATATAGACCTGCGAGCGCAGGAAGTCGCGCCCGAGCTGCGGCACGGTGTCCAGCTGCTGCGCGGCCAGTTTCATCTGCTCGTATTCCAGCAGGCGGCGTACCAGTTCGGCGCGCGGGTCGTCGGCGTCGTCGTCGCTGTCGGCCTTTTTCACCGGCAGCAGCATGCGCGACTTGATCTCGATCAGCATCGCCGCCATCAGCAGGTACTCGGCGGCCAGTTCCAGGTTGGTCTTGCGGATCTGCTCGATGTACAGCAGGTACTGCCGCGTCACCTGGGACATCGGGATGTCCAGCACGTTGAAGTTCTGCCTGCGGATCAGGTACAGCAGCAGGTCGAGCGGGCCTTCGAACGCTTCCAGGAAGATCTCGAGCGCATCGGGCGGGATGTACAGATCCTGCGGCAGCTTGAACAGCGGCTCGCCGTACAGGCGCGCGAAGGCCATGCCGTCGACCATGTCGCCGGGGCCGGCAGGCGCGGCGCCCGCCCCCGGGGCCACGCTGGGCAGCGCCACGGGCAGGGTCAGCTTGTTCTGCGCGTCGTTCTCGCTCGGATGCATCCGGTCAGGTCGGGTTCTGGATCGGGATCGGAGAATCAGTCGCCGGACGCGTACACGTAGGGCTTCTGGGCCACGCGCGAGGCGTCGTCGCGGGCGCGCTCCTCAAGGTCGATCGGGCTCTTGTCCCACAGCAGGGCGCGGCCGTCACGCTGCTCCGCTTCCAGCGCGGGGCGTTCTTGCTTGAGCGTCTTGATGAACTGGGTGATTTCCGATTCGTACATGGCCATGATGAAACCTGTCGCGCTGGTGGCGGAGTGGTGGAATGATGGGCGACGATTTTACCGTATCGGCGACCGCGCACGCAGGATTCCGCTACAGCCGCCCGGGAGGCCGCCTCCCGGGCTGTTTCGGGACGCAATTTACGATTATTCCTACGCCGGAGGCGGCGCGGGGTGTGGTCAAATAGCGACTTTGCTGGATCGACACGGACGGATGAGGATCGACTTGGGTCACGTGGCCGCGAGGTTCGCCGCAAGCAGGACGCCCCGACGCTCCCCGTGGGGGGAGTGCCGCCGCGCGCACATGCGCCGGGCGGTCCTGGCCGTGTTGCTGAGCCTGAGCCTGGGCCTGGTCATGATGCTGTCCGCCCAGGGCGCGCTGGCCGCCAGTGCCGCCTACAAGGTGGAGATCGAGGCGCCCAAGGTGCTCAAGGACATCCTTGAGGAACACCTGGACCTGGCGCGCTACACCTCGCGCACCGACATCTCCGAGGACCAGTTCGCCTACATGGTGGAGACCGTGGGAGAGCAGGTGCGCCAGTTCGCGTCCACCGAGGGCTGGTTCGACCCCGAGACCAAGGCCACCGTGGAGGGCGAGGGCGACAGCCGCGTCGTGCATATCAGCGTGGACCCCGGCGCGCGCACGCTGATCCGGCGCGTGGACCTGGAGGTGGCCGGGCCGGCCGCCACGCGGAATCCGCAGCAGGTGGATGAAATGCGCGCCAAGTGGGGCCTGCCCGTGGGCAACCCGTTCCGCCAGGCGGACTGGAGCAAGTCCAAGGAAGACGCGCTGGTGACACTGCAAAGCCATACCTACTATGGCGCCAAGCTCGCGGCGTCGCGCGCGCGGGTCGAGCCCGACGAGCAGGCCGCCGATCTCTCGGCAAAATACGAGAGCGGGCCGGCCTATCTGCTTGGGCCGCTGGAAGTGGAAGGCACGCGCCGCTATCCCGAACAGATCGTCCGCAACGTCAACCCGCTCAAGGAAGGCGAGCCGTATCGCGTGGAGCGGCTGCTGGAGCTGCAGCGCGCGGTCCAGAACCAGCCGTACTTTTCCAACGTGCAGGTGGACCTGGTCGAGCCGCAGCCTGTTGCCGAGGCCGCCGCCAACGGCGAGACCGTGGTGGCGCCCGTGAAGGTGCGCGTGCGCGAGTACCCCACGCAACGGGTCAGCTCCGGCGTGGGTTACACGACCGATACCGGCGCGCAGGTGGAAGGGCGCTACTCGTACTACAACCTGTTCAATCGCGCCTGGGTGCTCGATACGCAGGCGCGCATCGAGCAGAAGCGCCAGTACGGGTTTCTGGAGGCGGCCATGCCGCCGGACTCGCGCACCTTCCGCAACAGCATCTACGGCAGCTACGAACGCACCATCGACATCGAAAGCACCGACCTGACCAGCTGGCGCGCCGGCCTCAAGCGCTCGCGCTCGCGCGAGAAGTACGACACCACGGTGTCGCTGGACTTCTACTACGACAACCTGGTGCCGTTCGGCCAGCCGCAGCAGCTCTCGAAGGCGCTGGTGCCGGCGTTCGCCTGGGCGCGCCGCGACGTGGACAACCCGGTGTTCCCGCGCCGGGGCAACGTCATCAGCACGCAGGTGGGCGTGGCGGCCAAGAACGTGCTGAGCGATGCCACGTTCCTGCGCCTGTACGGGCGTATCCGCCAGTACGTGCCGGTGGGCAACCGCGACCTGTTCATCGCGCGGCTGGAACTGGGCGCCGACATGACCTCGGCCGATCCGGCCAGGGTTCCGGCGTCGCTGCGCTTCCGCGCGGGGGGCACCGATTCGATCCGCGGCTACAGCTACCAGTCCATCGGCACGCCCAACGGCGCCAGCGTGCTGCCGGCGCGCTACCTGGGCACGGGCAGCCTGGAGTACCAGTACTGGTTCAAGCCCGAATGGGGTGTGGCGGCGTTCTGGGACATGGGCACGGCCACCAATGACCTGCACGGCGTCAAGATCTATCACGGCGTGGGCGTGGGCGCGCGCTGGCGCAGCCCGGTGGGCCCGGTGCAGCTGGATGTCGGCTACGGCATCCAGCAGAAGCAGTTCCGTCCGCATATCTCGCTCGGGGTGGCGTTCTGATGAACATGGACATGCCGCCCGTACCCCGCCGCGACAAAGGCGCGCCGCCGCCCCGGCGCCGCCGCGTCTGGCGCATTTTCGGCCGGACGCTCGGCTGGACCTTCGTCGTGCTGCTGGCGCTGGTGATCGCCGCCGCTGCGGCAGTGGTGGTGGCGCTGCGCACCGAGGCCGGCACGCGCCAGTTGTGGACGCTGGCCACGCGGTTCTCGGCCGGCATGCTGGCTGGCACGTTCGAGGGCGGCAGCGTGGCCAGCGGGCTGCGGCTGCGCAACGTGGTGTTCGCCAGCGGCGACACGCGCGTCAGCGTGGACAAGCTCGACGGCAGCTGGACCCTGGCATGGTCGCCCACGCGGCTGCACGTGGCGTGGCTTCGCATCGGCAAGATCGATATGCGCTTGCCCCCATCCGCGCCGAAGCCGGACACCGGGCCGGCGCAGATGCCGAAGTCGCTCGAACTGCCGCTGTCGATCGACATCGATACCTTGACGATTGCCGGGTTGTCGCTGCTGCAGGGGCCGCCCGCCACGGCCACGCCGCTGGTGTTTGCCGACTTCTCGGGCGCGCTCCATTCCGACGGCCACCGGCACCGCGTGGTGGTGGACAAGCTGGTCACGCCCTACGGCAAGCTCCAGGCCAACGCGCAGATGGCCGGGCAGGCGCCGTTCGCGCTCTCCGCCGAGGCGTTGCTGGAGGGCCGCTGGCAGGAAGAGTCGTTCGCGCTGTCCGCCACGGCCAGCGGGTCGCTGGCGGCGCTGCGCGCCGAGGCGGAGGCTACCGGCGACCGCATCCGGGCCCGTGCCGGGATTGACCTGACCCCGTTCGGCAAGGTGCCGTTCACCCATCTGCTGATCGATGGCGAGCGGATCAACCCGCGCCTGTTCAGCCCGACCGCGCCGCAGGCCAACCTGACCGTGCATGCCGAACTGCGCCCGGTGGAAGCGGTGGCGCCGCCGCCGCAGATCGCCAGGCCGGCGCCGGGGCAGTCCACGGCCAGCGCGGTGGCCGCGGCATCGGCGGCCTCGGCCTCGGCGCCGGTGCCCCAGCCGGCGCCGAGCACCCGGAATCCGCTCGCCGTGGCGGGCGAAGTCATCGTGCGCAACCTCGATCCGGGTCCGATCGACAAGGAGCGCCTGCCGATCCACAGCGTGCGGGCGCGCGTGGAGGTGAGCGAGATGATCCAGACGCTGCGCGACCTGCGCATCGCGCTGCCGGGCAAGGCCGAGATCGTGGGCCAGGGCGCGCTGCGCGAGGGGCGCGGCGGCTTCGATCTCGACGTGCACGGGCTGGACGCGGCCGCACTGCATACCCGCCTGGTGCCGACCAATCTGTCCGGGCCCGTGATCCTGCGGCTGGAGCCGGGCCGCCAGAGCGTGGCGCTGGACCTGGCCGGGGGCGACCTGAAGCTGTTTGCCGATGCGCGTGTGGACGCGGACGCGGTAACGCTGGCCGCGCTGCGCGCCGCGTTGGGTACCGGGTCGGCCACGGGCACGCTGACCGCCGAGGGCAAGCTCGGCCTCAAGGACACGCAGCCCTTCAGCTTCAAGGGCAAGCTGGCCAATGTCGATCCGGCGCGGCTGGCCAAGGTGGCGCCGGGCCGCATCAACGCGGATTTCTCGACCAGCGGTTCCCTGGCCAAGGGGCTGAAGGTGGCGCTGGACTTTGGCCTGCACGAGAGCGAGTACGCGGGGCTGCCGATGACCGGCGCGGGCAAGATCCGGCTCGAGGGCGAGCGGCTGCTGCCCAGCGAGGCAGCGCTCTCGATGGCCGGCAACCAGGTCAACCTGCGCGGCAGCTTCGGGGCGCGCGGCGACCGGCTGAAGGTCAATATCGATGCGCCGCAGCTCGAGCGGCTCAAGTTCGGCGTGGCCGGGCGGGCCAGGCTGGATGCGGAGGTCACCGGCACGCTCAAGCGGCCCGAGGTGGTGGGCGACTACAGCGCGCAGGCGCTGGTTATCGGCCCGCACAAGGTGGCCAGCGCCAGCGGCCATGCCGAGCTGCGCGGCGGGCTCGATGGCACGCTGTCGGCGCAACTGGCGGCGCGCGAGTACCAGGGGCCGCAGGCCAGCCTCCACACGCTGGACGTCCACCTGAGCGGCACGCAGGGCAATCATGCGTTCGACGCCAAGGCTGTGGGCACGCTGAACCGGCAGCCGATGCAGCTGGCGCTGGCCGGCCAGGGCGCGTGGAAGGGCGAGCAGGGCTGGACGGGCACCATCCGCACGCTGGAGCAGCGCGGCACGGTGAACCTGCGCCTCGCGGCGCCGATGCAGTTGCTCGTGGCCGACCAGCACATCCGGCTGGGGCCGGCGCGGCTGCTGTTGGAGCGCGCCACGCTCGCCATCGACGGTTTCGAGTTCGACCATGGCCGCATCCGCACGCAGGGCAGCCTCGACGGCTTGCAGGTGGCCAATGTGCTGAAACTGATGGAGACGGTGAGCGGCGAGGCGCCGCCGGTGCGGTCCGACCTCGTGATCGACGGCCGCTGGAACCTGAACCTGGCCGAGACCGCCACCGGGTTTGCCGAGGTCCGGCGGCGCAGCGGCGACGCGTCGGTGAACGCGGGGCGCGGCTGGACCACGCTGGGCCTGGGCGAGACCGCGCTGCGCGCCGAGTTCGCGGGCAACCGCGTGACGCTGCGCGGCGGCGCCACGGCGTCGCGGATCGGCAAGGTGGCCGTGGATGCATCGGCGGGGCTCGTGCAGGAGCGGGGGCTGCTGACCGTGGGGCCGGCCTCCACGCTGGGCGGCACGGTTTCGGCGGAGATTCCGAGCCTGAAGGCGCTTGAGGCGCTGACCGGGCCGCAGTACGCGTTCGACGGCCGGCTGGCCGCCGCGATGTGGCTGGGCGGCACGGCCGGCAATCCGCTGCTGACCGGCACGATCGATGGCAGCAACATCGCCATCACGCTTTATGACCAGGGCATCCGCCTGACCCACGGCGTGGTGCAGGTGGTGCTAGACCAGAACACCGTGGAGCTGAAGCAGGTGCAGTTCCGGGGCGGCGACGGCACAGTGACGGCCACGGGCAGCATCAAGCTGGGCGAGACCGATCCCAACCTGACCGGCCGGATCGTGGCGGACAAGCTCCAGCTGTTTTCCAGCCCCGAGCGCACGCTGATCATCTCGGGCCAGGCCGGCATCGCCAACGAAAACAAGCAAACCGTGATTCGCGGCAAGTTCCGCGTGGATCGCGGGCTGTTCGACCTGCCCAAGGCCAGCGCGCCGGTGCTGGGCGATGACGTGGTGGTGGTGCGCCGGCGCGACCAGCGCGAGATCAAGACCGCGGCCACGCAGGTGCCCGAGACCAAGCCGGCCAGCCGTTTCAGCCCGGTGGTCGATGTCACGGTGGATCTTGGCGACGATTTCCGCTTCCGCGGCGCGGGGGCGGACCTGAAGCTGGCGGGCGAGCTTGGCATCAAGAGCGAGCCGCTGGCGCCGATGCGCGCCACGGGCACGGTGCGCGTGGTGGATGGCACCTACGAGGCGTTTGGCCGCAAGCTCAACATCGAGCGCGGCATCATCAATTTCAACGGTCCGGTGGACAATCCGAACGTCAACATCCGTGCCATGCGTCGCAACCAGGAGGTGGAGGCCGGCGTGGAGGTCACGGGCACGGTGCGGATTCCGCGCGTGCGGCTGGTGTCGGAGCCCAACGTGCCGGACGAGGACAAGCTCTCTTGGCTGATGTTCGGCTACGGCGCCGAGAGCGCCGGGGCGGGGCAGCAGCGCCAGATGAGTGGCAGCGCGCTGGGCGGCGCGGCGCTGGGCATGGTCGGCGGGCGCGCCGGCAAGAGCATCGTCTCGCACTTCGGCATCGACGAGTTCTCGATCGGGCCGTCCACGGCGGGCCTGAACGACCAGCAGGTGGTCAACGTCGGCAAGGCCGTGACCGACCAGATCTCGGTGGGATACGAGCAGAGCCTGACGTCGGCCTCGAACGTGGTCAAGCTGACCTGGGCGTTCTCGCGCCGGTGGTCGGTGATTGCCAAGGGCGGCTCGATCAACGGGCTCTCGGTGCTGTTCAACCGCCGGTTCAACAGCTGGAGTAGCCTGTTCTCGCCCGAATCGGGCAGGCGGCGGGCGGCGGACGCCGATGCCGCCCCCGATGCCACGCCCGCCAGCGAGCCGGCCGGCGATCCCGTGGAAGCCATCAAGCGATGACCAATATGACACTGACTGACGCGTCGCGCAGACGCCTTGCCGCCATGGGACTGATTGCCTCCTTGCTTGCACTGGTTGGCTGCGACCAACAGAAAGTGGACGAAGCCATGAAGCGCGCGGGCGATGTGGCCCGCAACACATGGAACAGCGTGAAGCCGGACAGCCAGCTGTTCAAGGGCATCGAGACGGGGGTGTCCACCGAGGACGACGTGCGCCGCCAGGCGGGCAAGCCGGAGATCGTCTGGGAGGAGGCCGATGGCGGCAAGCGGCTCGAGTACCCGCGCGGGCCCGAGGGCGCGACCACGTGGATGGTGACCACCGGGCCGGACGGCACGGTGCGCACGATCGAGCAGGTACTGACGGCAGCGAATTTCGCGCGCGTGCGGCCGGGGATGAACCAGGACCAGATCCGGCGGTTGGTGGGCAAGCCGACGAAGGTGGAGGTGTTCACGCTGAAGCAGGAGGAGGTGTGGGGCTACCGCTGGTTCGAATCGCCGACGGACCGGGCGTTCTTCAACGTCCACTTCGACAACCAGGGCGTGGTCACGACGACGTCACGGAGTGACGATCCGTCGAAAATGCAGGGCGGTTGAGGGGGTATTTCTCCCCTCTCCCGCAAGCGGGAGAGGGGAGACAGCAAGCGGTACGGGAGGGCCTTACCCGATCCGCATGCCCGGCACCGCGCCGCTGTGCGGTTCCAGGATATACAGCCCCGGATTGGCCTTTTCGTCGGCCGACGCCGCCGCCAGCACCATGCCTTCGGACATGCCGAACTTCATCTTGCGCGGCGCCAGGTTGGCCACCACCACGGTCAGCTTGCCCACCAGCTGCTCCGGCGTGTACGCCGACTGGATGCCCGAGAACACGTTGCGCGTCTTGCCTTCGCCAAGATCCAGGGTCAGTTGCAGCAGCTTGCTGGAACCTTCCACCTTCTCGCACGCCACGATCTTCGCCACGCGCAGGTCGATCTTCGCGAAGTCGTCGATCGTGATGGTGTCGCCGATCGGCTCGATGCCGGCCGGGCCCGCCGGCGCGGCGGCCGCCTGCAGCGAGTCACGGTTCGCGGCCAGCAGCGCGTCGATCTGCTTGGTGTCCACGCGCGTCATCAGGTGCGCATACGGCTGCACCGGGCGGTCGGCCGACAGTTGCCGGTCGATCGCGCGCCAGTCCAGCGGATCGACGTTCAGGAAGCGTTCCACGCCGGCCGCCATGGCCGGCACCACGGGCTTCAGGTAGACCGTCAGCAGCCGGAACGCCTCGAGCGAGACCGAGCACGCGGCATGCAGCGCGTCGCGCTTGGCTTCGTCCTTCGCCAGTTCCCACGGCTTGTTGGTGTCCACGAACGCGTTGACGGCGTCGGTCAGCTCCATCACCAGGCGCAGCGCCTTGCTGTATTCGCGGCCCTCGTAGAACGCGGCCAGTTGCGGGGCGGCCTGGCGCAGTTGCTCCAGCAGCGGGTTGGCCAGCGCGGCCTCGTTCACCTTGCCGTCAAAGCGCTTGACCAGGAAGCCGGCCGCGCGGCTGGCGATGTTCACGTACTTGCCGATCAGGTCGCTGTTCACGCGGGCGACAAAGTCATCCAGGTTCAGGTCCAGGTCTTCCATGCTCGCATTGAGCTTGGCCGCGAAGTAGTAACGCAGCCATTCCGGATTCATGCCGGTGTCGATGTAGCTCTGCGCGGTGATGAACGTGCCGCGCGACTTGCTCATCTTGGCGCCGTCCACGGTCAGGAAACCGTGGGCGAAGACGTTGGTTGGCGTGCGATAGCCGGAGAAGCGGAGCATCGCGGGCCAGAACAGCGTATGGAAGTACAGGATGTCCTTGCCGATGAAGTGGTATTGCTCGGCCGTGGAATGCGGGCCGACCCAGGCATCGAAGTCGATGCCCCGCTTCTCGGCCAGGTTCCTGAAGCTCGCATAGTAGCCAATCGGCGCGTCCAGCCAGACATAGAAGTACTTGCCCGGCGCGCCCGGGATCTCGAAGCCGAAGTAGGGCGCGTCGCGCGAGATGTCCCAGTCGCTCAGGGTCGATGCCTCGCCCTCGGCACCCAGCCACTCCTGCATCTTGTTGGCCGCCTCGGGCTGGGCCAGGTCGGCCACCCACTCGCGCAGGAACGTCTCGCAGCGCGGATCGGACAGCTTGAAGAAGAAATGCGTGGACGACTTGCGCACCGGCGTGGCGCCCGACACCACCGAATACGGGTTCTTCAGGTCCGTCGGTACATAAGTTGTGCCGCATACTTCACATGAATCGCCATATTGGTCCTTGGCGCCGCACTTCGGGCACTCGCCCTTGATGAAGCGGTCCGGCAGGAACATGTTCTTGACCGGGTCGTAGAACTGCTCGACTTCGCGCTCGGCAATCAGGTCTTCGGCCTTCAGCGCCAGGTAGATCTTTTCGCAGAGCTGGCGGTTTTCGTCGGCGTCGGTGCTGTAGTAGTTGTCGAACGAGACCAGGAAGCTGTCGAAATCGCGCTTGTGCTCGGTCCAGACGCGGTCGATCAGTTGCTTGGGCGTGATCCCTTCCTTCTCGGCGCGCAGCATGACGGGGGTGCCGTGGGTGTCGTCGGCGCCCACGTAATAGACCTCGTTGCCCATCATGCGCTGGAACCGGACCCAGATATCGGTCTGGATGTACTCCACCAGGTGGCCGATGTGGATCTGGCCGTTGGCGTACGGCAGGGCAGAGGTAACGAGGATGCGACGTGCGGTCATGAAGGGAGCCGGAGAAATGATGGGGTCGGGCGGCCGCCAGGAGGGGGCGCGCGACGCGAAACGGCTATTTTAGCAAGCGGGGCGCCCGGGCGCGTGCAAACCGTTCGGCCAAAAAAAAGCGCCGGTTGGTACCGGCGCAGCTTTCCACAACGGAAAAGGAGGAGAAATCAGGTACCGCCCGGGAGGTCAGCCACCCATCGCGAGCCAGCAACGGTGGCAAGCGGTACCTGAACGATATGACCGGCTCACCCCTGAATTGGTTTCAAGAAAATTTCGACTCGGCGATTTTGGGTGCGTCCGGCCTCGGTGGCGTTGTCCGCCACGGGCTGGCTCTGGCCACGGCCCTCGGCGCTCAGGCGGTTCCGTGCGACGCCGCGATCACCCAGATACGACGCCACGCTCTGGGCGCGACGTTGCGAAAGCTGCATGTTGTAGTTGGGGTTGCCGGTGCTGTCCGTATGGCCCACGACATTGGCCGCCACGTCCTGGTGCTGGCCCAGCGTCTGCGCCACCTGGTCCAGCACGCTGCGGAACGACGGCTTGATGGTGGAGCTGTCCGTATCGAACGTCACCTGGCTGGGGATGTTCACCTTCAGCGAGCCGTCCGGCTGCTCGGTGATCTGGGTGCCGGTGCCGGCCGTGTCCTTGTTCAGCTTGCCACGGATGGCATTCCAGTTGTAGCCGGTGGCCCCGCCCAAGGCGCCGCCCACGGCCGCGCCAACCAGCGTGCCGGTGGTGTTGCCGCCGATCAGGTTGCCCAGGCCGGCACCCACGGCCGCCCCCACGCCAGTGCCGACCGCGGTGTGGGTCTGCTGTTCCGTGGCGCAACCCGCCAATGCTGTCGCGACGGCGAGCGAAACGGTAACGAGCTTGAATCTCATGCTTTCTCCTTCTGATGACAGGCTGGGATATCCCGCAAATGTTCTGCCGACTGCATACCGGATGGTAACTGTTTCCTGCCGCGATGTAGCCGGGTACAGGCGCACTACAATAGAGATATGGCGGTGCGCGCACAAGCGTCGGGATGTGAGAGATGTAAATGTCTGTAATTCCACACTCGCCGCATGGGATCTGGCCGTCCCACGCCGTGGCGATGGCTGCTGCTTCATACTTTGATACATTACGCGCCTGATCCCCACCGACCCATATAGATAAAGAAGCGGAGTTCGTCTTGAGCCTCACCATTGAACAGGTAACCGATGCCCTGCGCACCGTCATCGATCCCAACACGGGCAAGGACCTGGTGTCCACGCGCTCGGCCCGCAATGTGCGGGTCGATGGCGGCGATGTGTCCGTGGAAGTGGAGCTGGGCTACCCGGGCAAGAGCCAGCTGGAGCCGATCCGCAAGCTCGTGATCGGCGCGCTGCGCGGCCTGCCCGGCGTGACCAACGTCAGCGTGGCCGTGACCATGAAGATCGTCGCCCACGCGGTGCAGCGCGGCGTGAAGCTGCTGCCGGGGGTGAAGAACGTGATTGCCGTGGCATCGGGCAAGGGCGGGGTGGGCAAGTCCACCACGGCCGTGAACCTGGCCCTGGCGCTGTCCGCCGAGGGCGCCCGCGTGGGCATGCTCGATGCCGACATCTACGGCCCGAGCCTGCCGATGATGCTGGGGATCGACGGCCGCCCCGAATCGGCCGACGGGCAAACCATGGAGCCGCTGGAGGGCCACGGCCTGCAGGCCAACTCCATCGGCTTCCTGATCGAGCAGGACAACCCGATGGTCTGGCGCGGCCCGATGGTCACCTCGGCGCTGGAACAGTTGCTGCGCCAGACCAACTGGCATGACCTGGACTACCTCATCGTGGACATGCCGCCGGGCACCGGCGACATCCAGCTCACGCTGTCGCAAAAGGTGCCCGTGACCGGCGCCATCATCGTGACCACGCCGCAGGACATCGCGCTGCTGGACGCGCGCAAGGGCCTCAAGATGTTCGAGAAGGTGGGCATTCCGATTCTCGGCATCGTCGAGAACATGGCCGTCTACTGCTGCCCGAACTGCGGCCATGTGGAGCATATCTTTGGCGAAGGCGGCGGCGACCGGATGAGCAGCGAATACGGCGTGGAGCTGCTCGGCAGCCTGCCGCTGAACCTGTCGATCCGCGAGCAGGCCGACTCCGGGCGCCCCACCGTGGTGGCGGAGCCGGACAGCCCGATCGCCACGATCTACCGCGAAGTGGCGCGCAAGGTGGCCATCAAGGTGGCCGACAAGGCGCGCGACATGACCAACAAGTTCCCGAGCATCGTGGTCCAGAATACGTAAGCCCATTATGGACACCCCGGACGAACCGCTCCCCGATTCTCTCCCTGATTCCCCGCCAGCCGGCCGCCCGTCGGTGACGATGGCGGTGGTGATGCGCAAGGTGCCACTGGCCAGCCGCTGGCAGCCCTGGAAATGGGAGCTGGACGCCGTGCTGCCGGACCTGGGCGAGTATGGCGGCGCGCCATTGCGGCTCGATGCCGACAGCCATGGCGCGCGCTGGCTCTATCCGGGTTTCGGCGTCACGCTGTACCGGGACGAGGGCGAGGGCTACTACCTGAACCTGACGTCCACCACGCCGTGCTGGTTCGTGCTCTGGCGCATGGCCGAGGAGCCCGACCCGGACGGCGAGACGCGTGCCGTGCCAGTCACGGTGACGCTGTCCTATAACGAGGCCGGGCGCTGGCTCGACGCCGGCGAGAGCGTGGAGAACGTGCCGCTGGCGCCAGCCCAGCGCGAATGGCTGCAGGCGTACACGGACGATAATTATCGCCCGGAACCCAAGCGCCGCCGCCGTCCGGAGTCGTTCAAGGCGCCTGACGAGCGCGCGCGCTACTGATTGGCCCGGCAACTGCCATGAGCGATTCCGATTCGTCCTTCCTGTCACGCTGGTCGCGCCGCAAGGCCGCGGTGCGCGAGGGCCAGCCGGTGCCGGTGGAGCCGGTGGAGCCAGTGGAGCCGGCAGCCGTCGCGCAGCCGGTGGCGGGCGTGCCCGTTGCCACGCCGGCGGTGCCGCCGCAGCCCGCCGAGCCGCTGCCCACGCTGGCCGATGTGGCGCTGCTGCAGCCCGGCGACAACATTTCCCGCTTCGTGGCGCGTGGCGTGGACGAGTCCGTCAAGCGCGCCGCGCTGAAGACGCTGTTCGCCGATCCGCACTTCAATGTGATGGATGGGCTCGATACCTATATCGACGATTACGGCAAGCCCGACCCGATTCCGCTCGATGTGCTGCGCCGCCTGCGCCAGTCCGAGACGCTTGGGCTGTTCGACCCCATCGAGGAAGAGGCGGACGTGGAAGCCGACGCGGCCGAAGCCGCCGAAGCCACCGAAGCCGTGACAGCGGGCCAGGCGCCCGAGCCCACGGCCCCGGCCGCCACCCCCGAGGCGCCAGGCGCCGAGGCGCCGCCACAATCTGCGGACAAACTCGCGTAGCCCTGCGCCGCGTGTCGGCCTAGAATAGGCCACCTACAAATCCGCCGGCCGGAAGATCCTCGATTGCGAAGAGGGCGCCAGGCCGGCAAGCAGTACTTGCCCAATGCCGACGCTGATCTGCAATTGCAACGACACCATGCCGCTTGACGGGGCGGCACTGTCGGATGCCAACCGGGATGCCAACTCCGGTTCCCTGAAGGTCCACCGCCTGCTGTGCCGGCGTGAAATCGGCGATTTCCGCCAGGCGCTCGATGGCACGGAAGACGTCATCGTGGCCTGCACGCAGGAAAGCCCGCTGTTTACCGAGGTGGCCGCCCAGACCGCGCGCGAGGCCGGCGTGGTCACCGCGCCCGTGCGCTTTGTCAATATCCGCGAGACGGGCGGGTGGTCGCAGGGGGCGCGCCGCGACCCCGCCACCGCCAACGCCAAGATCGCCGCGCTGCTGGCCGCCGCCGCGCTGCCCGAGCCCGAGCCGGTTGCCGTGGTGGACTACCGCTCCGGCGGCGCCGTGCTCGTGATGGGCCCCGCCGTGCGTGCGTTGCCCTGGGCCGGGCGCCTGGCCGAGGCTGGCCTGGAAGTCACGGTGCTGCTGAGCGGCGCGCCGACGGCTGATACCACCCCACCGACCACCCCGCCCGCCAGCCGCGCCTGGCCGGTGCACAGCGGCACGCTGACCACGCTCACCGGCTGGCTGGGCGCGTTCACCGCCCGGTGGGAAACCGGGGCCGGCAGGAGCAATCCGATCGACCTGGACCTCTGCACGCGCTGCAATGCCTGTATCGACGCCTGCCCGGAGCAGGCCATCGACTTCAGCTACCAGATCGACCTGGACCGCTGCCGCGACCATCGCGATTGCGTCAAGGCGTGTGGCGCCGCGGCGGCCATCGACTTCGATCGCCCGGTGACCCCTGCCGAGGCGCGCTTCGACCTGGTCTTCGACCTGAACGACGCGCCGGCCTTTGCGATGCATCAGCCGCCGCAGGGCTACCTGCACGCGGGCGGCGACGTGGCGCGGCAGTACGCCCACGCGCTGCAACTGCAACAGATGGTGGGCGAATTCGAGAAGCCGAAGTTCTTCCGCTACAAGGAAAGCCTGTGCGCCCACGGCCGTAACCAGACCACGGGCTGTACCGCCTGTATCGACATTTGCTCGACGCAGGCGATCGGTTCGCGGTGGCGCGATGGGAAGGGGGGGATCGAAGTCACGCCCAACCTCTGCATGGGGTGCGGCGCCTGCTCCACGGTCTGCCCGACCGGTGCCATCAGCTATGGCTACCCGGGCCCGGAGGCCCTGGGCGAGCGGCTGCGCACGCTGGTTTCCACGTACGCCGGCGCGGGCGGGCGCGATGCCGTGCTGTTGCTGCATGGCGAGGAACATGGCACCCCGGCCATCCTGGCGCTGGGCCGCGCGGCCCGGGCGGGCCAGGCGCGCGGCGTGCCACCGAACGTGATCCCCGTGCAGGTGTTCCATCCGGCCGCCGCCGGCATCGAACTCTGGCTGGCGGCGCTGAGCTGGGGCGCGGGCGGCGTGGCCGTGCTGCTGACCGGCGACGAGGCGCCGCAATATCGCGCCGCGCTGGCCGAGCAGATGGCCGTGGCGCGCGCCATCGTGGAAGGACTGGGCTATCGCGGCCAGCGGCTGGCGCTGGTGGAGGCCCATGATGTGGCGGCGCTGGATGCCGGCCTGGCGGCCGTTGCCACGCCCGGGGGCCGCGTCACCGCGCCGCCGCCGGCCAGCTTCCGCGCGGCGCTGGCCAAGCGCGAGACGCTGGACTTCGCCGTCGACCACCTGGCGCGCCACGCCCCGGTGCCGGCCGAGGCCGTGCCGCTGCCGGCCGGCGCGCCGCTGGGCGCCATCACCGTGGACACCGGCCGCTGCACGCTGTGCATGGCCTGCGTGGGCGCGTGCCCGTCGCAGGCGTTGCGCGACAACGCCGAGCGGCCGGTGCTGGCCTTCCTGGAGCGCAATTGCGTGCAGTGCGGGCTGTGCGAGAAGACCTGCCCCGAAGACGCCATTGCGCTGGTGCCGCGCCTGCTGACGGGCGACGGCGCGCGGCGGGCGGTCACGCTCAACGAGACCCAGCCGTTCCACTGCATCCGCTGCGGCAAGCCGTTCGGCACCGCGCAGATGGTGCAGTCGATGCTGGTGCGGCTGGCCGGACACCCGGCGTTCGTGGGCGCCGCCGCCGACCGGCTGAAAATGTGTGCCGACTGCCGCGTGGTGGACATGATCGAGAAAGACACCGGCGCGGCCAGCGGCGCGACCCTCCAGTAATCCGGGCGAGACCTATCAGGACATGACCGATTTCCAGCCGATTCAGCTTATCCCGCCCAGCGCGCCGGCCCCGGCGCGGCGCGAGCCCGATGCCGGGCTCGACATTGAAGACCGCGCCCGCGCCGATCTCTACGGCCTGCTGGCCACGCTGTTCTTCCAGGCGCCCGACGCCGCGCTGCTGCACCACATTGCCGCCAACCGCGCCACCGGCGACGACGCCGGCACCGTGCTGGGCCAGGCGTGGAATGCATTGTGCGATGCAGCATCGATCATCACGGCCGAGGAAGCCGCCGACGAATACGCGCGCCTGTTTGTCGGCGTGGGCAAGCAGGAGATCTTTCTCTACGGCTCGTATTACCTGGCGGGCTTCCTGAACGAGCGCCCGCTGGTGGCGCTGCGCGATGACCTGGCCCGCTACGGCCTGATGCGGCACGAGGGGATCAGCGAGACCGAGGATCACATCGCCACGCTCTGCGAGGTCATGCGGTTCCTGGTGGCGGGCGAGGACGTGACGGTCTGCAACCTTGGCGAGCAGCAGCGCTTCTTCGCCCGGCACATGCAGCCATGGATGGAGCGCCTGTGCGAGACCATCGCCGCGCATCCGCAAGCCCGGTTCTACCGCAGTGCGGCAGACCTGCTGCGCGCATTCACCGGCGTGGAGGCGGTGGCGCTGGAGATGAACTGATGGTGAGAGCCGTGACACCACGATCTGTCTGATTTTTTTGAGAATTTCAGCTTGACAGTGTGGTCTTTCAATTGTCTTCAATCTAGAATATGCAAAACAAGGCATAAATAGATCATCCATCGGTGTTTTCGAGCCGACAGGAGCCCCCTCATGAAAGACAAGCAATCCCGGGTCGCACGTCGCACATTCCTGGCCGGTGCTGGCGTGGTCGCAGCAGCTGGCGCCGCCGTGGTCGCCACGCGCGGGCAAACCGCGCTGGCCGATGCCATCGCCCAGCCCAAGGCCGCCGATACGGCCGATCCCGCGCCGGACAGCCCGGGCTATCGGGTGTCCGCCCATATCCGCAAGTACTACCGCACCACGCTGATCTAGACGGCGCGCATGGCGTGCCCGTCTGGCGCGTCATGACACCAAGCCGTCCCCCCTCTCACGTCGAGGCATGACATGATCCTCACCCGCAAGCGCGCGGACCAAGGCCAGACCGACCGGCTCGCGGCCCGGCTCGCCGATACTTCTTCCCCGCAGGCCGGCCCGTCGCAGGGCCGTCTGTCGTCGCGCCTGGCCGCTGGCCTGGCCGGCGCGATGCCCACGATGGACCGCCGCAGCTTCCTGAAGCGCTCGGGCATCGGCGTGGGCGCCGGACTGGCCGCCACGCAGCTCACGCTGATCCGCAAGGCCGATGCCGAAGACGGCGCCACTGGCGCCGGGGCGGGCAAGGGCAACATCGTGGTGCGCCGCACCGTATGCGGCCACTGCTCGGTGGGCTGCGCCGTGGATGCCGTGGTGCAGAACGGCGTCTGGGTGCGCCAGGAACCGGTCTTCGACTCGCCGATCAACCTTGGCGCGCACTGCGCCAAGGGCGCCGCGCTGCGCGAGCACGGCCACGGCGAGTATCGGCTCAAGTACCCGATGAAGCTGGTCGACGGCAAGTACCAGCGCATCAGCTGGGACCAGGCGCTCAACGAGATCACGGCCAAGCTCAAGACCATCCGCCAGGAGACCGGCCCGGATTCGCTGTTTTTCGTCGGTTCCTCGAAGCACAGCAACGAACAGTCATACCTGCTGCGCAAGTGGGTGTCGTTCTTCGGCACCAACAACACCGACCACCAGGCGCGCATCTGCCACTCCACCACCGTGGCGGGCGTGGCGAATACCTGGGGCTACGGGGCGATGACCAACTCGTACAACGATATGCAGAATGCCAAGGCGGCGCTGTATATCGGCTCCAACGCGGCCGAGGCGCACCCGGTGTCGATGTTGCACCTGCTGCACGCCAAGGAGAACGGCTGCAAGGTGATCGTGGTGGACCCGCGCTACACGCGCACGGCGGCCAAGAGCGATCACTACGTGCGCATCCGCTCGGGCACGGACATCGCGTTCCTGTTCGGCGTGCTGTACCACATCTTCCAGAACGGCTGGGAAGACCCGAAGTACCTGCACGACCGCGTCTACGGCATGGACAAGGTCCGCGCGGAAGTCCTGGCCAAGTGGACGCCGGACAAGGTGGAAGAGGTCTGCGGCGTGCCGGAAGCCCAGGTGAAGCTCGTGGCCGAGACCATGGCGAAGAATCGCCCGTCCACGCTGGTCTGGTGCATGGGCCAGACCCAGCACACGATCGGCAACGCCATCGTGCGCGCGTCGTGCCTGGTGCAGCTGGCGCTGGGCAATATCGGCGTGTCCGGCGGCGGCGCCAACATCTTCCGCGGCCATGACAACGTGCAGGGCGCCACCGACGTGGGCCCGAACCCCGACTCGCTGCCGGGCTACTACGGCCTGGCCACCGGCGCCTGGAAGCACTACGCCACCGTGTGGGGCGTGGACTACGAATGGATCAAGAAGCAGTTCGCCTCGCAGGCGATGATGGAGAAGTCCGGCACCACGGTGTCGCGCTGGATCGACATCGTCACCGAGAAGAACGAGCTGATCGACCAGGACCACAACGTGCGCGGCGTGTTCTTCTGGGGCCATGCCCCGAACTCGCAGACGCGCGGCCTGGAAATGAAGAAGGCCCTGGACAAGCTCGACCTGCTGGTGGTGATCGACCCGTATCCGTCGGCAACGGCCGCCATGGCCAACATGCCGCCGGCCGAGGGCGACAAGGTGAACCCGAACCGCGCCGTGTACCTGCTGCCGGCCTCCACGCAGTTCGAGACCACGGGTACGTGCACGGCCTCGAACCGCTCGCTGCAATGGCGCGAGAAGGTCATCGAGCCGCTGTTCGAGTCGATGCCCGACCACACGATCATGCAGGCGTTCGCCGAGAAGCTGGGCTTTGGCAAGGAATTGTCGAAGAACCTCAAGCTGATCGAGGTGAAGCGCGCCGGCCGCACGTGGCAGGAACCCGAGATCGAATCGATCCTGCGCGAGATCAACGCCAGCAATTGGACGATCGGCTATACGGGCCAGTCGCCGGAACGGCTGAAGTCGCACATGCGCAACATGCACATGTTCGACGTGCGCACGCTGCGCTGCAAGAGCGGCAAGGACCCGGTCACCGGCTACGACCTGACCGGCGACTACTTCGGCCTGCCGTGGCCGTGCTACGGCACGCCGGAGCTCAAGCACCCGGGCTCGCCCAACCTCTATGACACCAGCAAGCACGTCATGGACGGCGGCGGCAACTTCCGCGCCAACTTCGGCGTGGAGCGCGAGGGCGTGAGCCTGCTGGCCGAGGACGGCTCCTGCTCGGCGGGCGCGGAGATCACCACGGGCTATCCCGAGTTCGACCATGTGCTGCTGAAGAAGCTGGGCTGGTGGGACGACCTGACCGACGCCGAAAAGAAGGCGGCCGAGGGCAAGAATTGGAAGACCGATCTCTCGGGCGGCATCCAGCGCGTGGTCATGAAGAACCATGGCTGCCACCCGTTCGGCAACGCCAAGGCGCGCGCCGTGGTCTGGAACTTCCCCGATCCGATCCCGCAGCATCGCGAGCCGCTGTACTCCACGCGGCCCGACATGGTGGCCAAGTACCCGACGCACGACGACAAGATGGCGTTCTGGCGCCTCCCCACGCTGTACAAGTCGGTGCAGCAGCGCAACATCGAGAACAAGACCTACGAGAAGTTCCCGATCATCCTGACCTCGGGCCGGCTGGTGGAGTACGAAGGGGGCGGCGAGGAAACGCGCTCGAACCCGTGGCTGGCCGAGCTGCAGCAGGAGAACTTTGTCGAGATCAACCCGCAGGCGGCTTCGGCGCGCGGCATCCGCAACGGCGACTACTGCTGGGTGAAGACCCCCACGGGCGCGAGGATCAAGGTCCGCGCGCTGGTGACCGAGCGCGTGGGCGTGGATACGGCGTTCATCCCGTTCCACTTCTCGGGCTGGTGGGAAGGGCGCGACCTGAAGAGCTTCTATCCCGAGGGTGCGCACCCGATCGTGCGCGGCGAGGCCGTGAACACGGCCACCACCTATGGCTACGACTCGGTGACGATGATGCAGGAAACCAAGACCACCGTTTGCCAGATCGAGCGGTTTGCCTAAGGCCGAAGGGCGGAGAGAAACATGGCACGCATGAAATTCATTTGTGACGCCGAGCGCTGCATCGAGTGCAACAGCTGCGTCACCGCCTGCAAGAACGAGCACGAGGTGCCCTGGGGCGTCAACCGGCGCCGCGTGGTCACGGTCAATGACGGGGTGGTCGGGGCCGAGAAGTCGATCTCGGTGGCCTGCATGCACTGCTCGGACGCGCCCTGCATGGCCGTCTGCCCGGTGGACTGCTTCTACCGCACCGAGGACGGCGTGGTGCTGCACGACAAGGACGTCTGCATCGGCTGCGGCTACTGCTCGTATGCCTGCCCGTTCGGCGCGCCGCAGTTCCCCGGCGAGGGCACGTTCGGCGTGCGCGGCAAGATGGACAAGTGCACGTTCTGCGCCGGCGGCCCGGAGAAGAACGGCAGCGAGGAAGAATTCGAGAAATACGGCCGCAACCGGCTGGCCGAGGGCAAGCTGCCGCTGTGCGCGGAGATGTGCTCGACCAAGGCGCTGCTGGGTGGCGATGGCGACGTGATTGCCGACATCCTGCGCAACCGCGTGATGAAGCGCGGCAAGGGCGGCGATGTGTTCGGCTGGGGCACCGCCTACGGCAAGGCCCAGACGGCTCCGGCGGCCCCCGCCGCGCCGGCCGCGCCCGCCAACACGCCGGCCGGCGGAGGGCAGCCATCATGAGCCGCGCCGCGTTGATGATCCTGATGACGGCCGGTGCCGTGCTGCTGGCCGCATGCGGAGAGAAGCCGCAGACGGCTACCCCCTCGTACAAGAAGTCCGACGCCATTGCCTGGCAGGGCGCCCCTGGCGACCCGTTCGTGGCCAAGGGCTGGACGGCGGGCGACAAGGAGAGCTGGCAGCGCCAGATCCACCAGCGCAACCAGTACCAGAACGAGTACAACCGCACGCCATGAGGGGAGGCCCCATGACCCCGACTCCTGATTCCGCCCGCACGGGTGCGCGGCGGCTGATCGCGGGTGCGCTGGCCTGGCTGGCGCTGGCCGCCGGCGGCGCGCTGGCGCAAACGCCCGCCGCGCAGCCGGCTACGCAGCCGGCCGCGCCACCCGCGGCCCAGCAGGCCCAGGCCGATGCCAACAACCCGGCCACGCATCCCGCGCAGCCGTTTGCCGGCATTGCCAGCGAGAACATCTTCGATGTGCCGCGGCGCGATATCGCCGGCGAGGCCCGTTCGCAGCAGCAGCGCACGGTGACGCAGCCCGGCAACAACGCGCCGGTCTGGCGCGAGATCAACTCGGACCAGCCGCACTACAGCAGCCTGCCGGCCAAGGAGGCGGGCGTGCTGATCCAGCGCACGGGCCAGAGATGGCGCCTGTTCCGCAATGGCGTGCTGACGGTCTGGGGCGGCTGGCTGCTGGTGCTGGTGCCGTCGGCGATCCTGGCGTTCTTTGCATGGCGCCGCACCATTCCGCTGACGGCCCCGCGCACGGGCCGCATGATCGAGCGGTTCACGCCCACCGAGCGCTTCGTGCACTGGACCGTGGCCATCTCGTTCGTGATTCTGGGGCTGTCGGGCATCGTGATGTTGTTTGGCAAGCACTTTTTGCTGCCGATCATGGGACATACGCTGTTCGGCTGGCTCACCTATGTGCTCAAGAACCTGCATAACCTGACTGGTCCCGTGTTCACGCTGGGGATCATCGCCACGTTCGTGATCTTCGTGCGGGACAACCTGCCGAGCCGCGAGGACCTGACCTGGCTACGGCGGCTCGGTGGCCTGGCCTCGGGCCGGCACGTGCCGAGCGCGCGCTTCAATGCCGGCGAGAAGATGTGGTTCTGGGGGGGGCTGGTGGTGCTGGGGCTGATCCTGTCGGCCTCGGGCTGGGTGCTCGACATGATCGTGCCGGGCATGGACTACTACCGCGCCACGATGCAGATCGCCCACATGATCCACGGCGTGGCGGCCGTGGTGATGATTGCGCTGGCCCTGGGCCATATCTATATGGGCACGATCGGCATGGAAGGCGCCTACCGCGCCATGCGCGACGGCTACGTGGACGAGGCCTGGGCCAAGGAGCACCACGAGCTCTGGCACGACGACATCAAGGCCGGCAAGATCCCGGCCCAACGCTCCACGCCACGTGAAGACGCGGCGCGCGCGCGGCCGCGTCCTGGCGAAGCCTGACCGTCCACGCGAGGCTGCTGCACTGCAACATACGACCGCCCGACCGAGACCATCATGATGCACCGACTGCTGCCCTGGGCCGCGCTGACTCTGGCCCTGATGTCCACCAGCGCGCTGGCCAAGCTGCCGCCCCCGAACGAGGCCCAGCAGGCCAAGGCCGCCGAGGCCAAGGCCCGCACGGCCTGGACCGACAAGGTCGCGGCCTACCAGCTCTGCCGCGCGCAGGACAAGGCGGCGGCGCATTACTTCGAGACGATGAAGGCCCAGGGCCGCACCGTGCCTGGCGCCATGCCGGCGGCGGCCTGTGCCGATCCGGGGCCATTTATCGCACCGGTCGCACCGGTTGCAGCGGCCACACCGGCCGCGGCGGCCACTGCGCCGGCTGGCGCACCCTCCGAGCCCAAACCGGCGGCCTCGCCGGCCGGGCAGGCGTTACAATCGCCACGGCAAACACCGTAAGAGGAGAGCTCGGCATGAAACGTGTACTTTTCGGTTTGGCAGTGAGCGCCGCCGCGGCAGTGCTGGCGGGTTGCGGAACATCGGGCACTGGCAGCGCCAGCCCCGCCGCCAGTGCGGGTGCCAGCCCCAGCGCGGCCATGGCTGCCGGCGGCAAGGCGGCGGCAGCGCTGCAGTCCAAGAGCGGCACCAATACCACGGGCCGCGTCACGTTCGACCAGCAGTCCGGCGGCGTGATGGTGGTGGTGGCGGTGACGGGATTGCCGCCGGGTACCTCGCACGGCTTCCACGTTCACGAGAAGGGCGACTGCTCGGCCCCTGATGCGATGAGCGCGGGCGGCCACTTCAACCCGACCGGCAAGCCACACGGCCAGATGACCATGCCCGACCACCATGCCGGCGACATGAACAACCTGACCGCCGACGCCAGCGGCAACGCGCGCGTGCAGTTCCTGATGCCCGATGTCACCGTGGCGCCCGGCCCGAACAGCGTGGTCGGCCGGGCCGTCGTGATCCACAAGGACCCGGACGACTATCGCACCCAGCCGACCGGCAACTCGGGCGGCCGGATTGCCTGCGGGGTCGTCGCCGCGTCCTGATCCGCTGGACCCGCCCTATCGTTTGACGTTCCAATCGCCGGCCCGGTGGCGGAGTCTCCGCCAGGTGCCGGCGCCCGCCGCCCCCGCCCCCCCGCCATGTCCCTGCGCCCCGAACTGACCCAAGCGTCCGTACCTCTGATCGAGGAGGTGGAGGTCGTCGACGAACAGGGTCGCGTGCGTCCGGCCTGGTTGCCGGGCGAGCGCCCGCTGACCGTCTACCTCGACAAGCGCGAGCTGGTCACGCTGATGACGCTGGGCGGCGCGCCCGAGCACCTTGTGCTGGGCTACCTGCGCAACCAGCGGCTGGTGAATGACATCGAGGACATTGCCGCGATCCAGGTGGACTGGGAGACCGAATCGGCCGCCGTGACCACGCGTTCGGGCGTGGACCGGATCGAGGAACGCACCGCGCGGCGCGTGGTGACCACGGGCTGCGGGCAAGGCACGGTCTTCGGATCGCTGCTGGACGAGGTGGACAGCATCCGCCTGTCCGGCGACGCCGTGCTGACCCAGGAAACCCTCTACGCGATCATCGACACGATCCGCCTGCAGCAGTCGGTCTACAAGCAGGCCGGCTCGGTGCACGGCTGCGCGCTGTTCCGGGGCAGCGAGCTGCTGATGTTCGTGGAGGACGTGGGCCGCCACAACGCCGTGGACGCGATTGCCGGCCGGATGTGGCTCGAGGGCATGACCGGCGAGGACAAGGTCTTCTACACCACGGGCCGTCTGACGTCCGAGATGGTGATCAAGGGCGCGCAGATGGGCATCCCGTTCCTGCTGTCGCGCTCGGGGGTGACCCAGATGGGCTACCAGATGGCCCAGCGGGTCAACCTGACGCTGTTCGCCCGCTGCACCGGCAAGCATTTCCTGCTGTACACGGGGCGCGAGCGCTTCCGGCACAGCCTGCCGGAAGCGGCGGCCGCCCCGGCTTGAGGGTGTGCTCCCCTCGCCCGCTTGCGGGAGAGGGGCCGGGGGAGAGGGGGTGAGTTGAATGTGCGATATCACTTCGCAGGGCCGCCGTCCCTCTCCCCCAACCCCTCTCCCAGAGGGAGAGGGGAGTGAAGGCCGATTGGTTGTACAATGCGCCCCAATCCAGCGGCACCGGCTTGGCCGGCGGCTGCCCACGTCCATTCCGCCACGCCTTTATGAGCATCAAATCCGACAAGTGGATCCGCCGCATGGCGGAACAGCACCGCATGATCGAACCGTTCGAGCCCGGCCAGGTACGGGAGGAGGACGGCCGCAAGATCGTTTCCTACGGCACGTCGAGCTACGGCTACGATATCCGCTGCGCCAACGAGTTCAAGATCTTCACGAACATCAACAGCACCATCGTCGATCCGAAGAACTTCGACGAGAAGTCGTTCGTGGACTTCAAGGGCGATGTCTGCATCATCCCGCCGAACTCGTTCGCGCTGGCCCGCACCATGGAGTACTTCCGCATCCCGCGCAGCGTGCTGACCATCTGCCTGGGCAAGAGCACGTACGCGCGCTGCGGCATCATCGTCAACGTGACCCCGTTCGAGCCCGAGTGGGAAGGCTATGTGACGCTGGAGTTCTCCAACACCACGCCGCTGCCCGCCAAGATCTACGCGGGCGAGGGTTGCGCGCAGGTGCTGTTCTTCGAGAGCGACGAGATCTGCGAGACCTCGTACGCCGACCGTGGCGGCAAGTACCAGGGCCAGCACGGTGTCACACTGCCGAAGACCTGACCGCATTACAATGCCGGCGTCCGATGCCGGGGCGTGCCCCGCCGGCCAAGCACCGGCCGGCCGCCAGTACCTAAAGAGCCACATGCCGCCGGCGCGGAGCCCCTCCCGCCGGCCATGTGGCTCAAGTCTTTCCAAGCCCTCTCATCAAGGATTGCCCGATGAAATTCCGCTTCCCCGTCATCATCATCGATGAAGACTTCCGCTCCGAGAACATTTCCGGCTCGGGCATTCGCGCGCTGGCGGAAGCCATCGAGCGCGAAGGCATGGAGGTGATGGGCCTGACCAGCTATGGCGACCTGACCTCGTTCGCCCAGCAGTCCAGCCGGGCATCGTCCTTCATCGTGTCCATCGATGACGACGAGTTCGTGCGCGCCGACGACCAGCCCGAGGCGGCCGCCATCGAGAAGCTGCGCGCGTTCGTGAACGAAGTGCGCCGCCGCAACTCGGACCTGCCGATCTTCCTGTACGGCGAGACGCGCACCTCGCGCCATATCCCCAACGATATCCTGCGCGAGCTGCACGGCTTCATCCACATGTTCGAGGACACGCCCGAGTTCGTGGCGCGCCACATCATCCGCGAGGCCCGGGTCTACCTGGACACGCTGGCGCCGCCGTTCTTCAAGGCGCTGATCGACTACGCGCAGGACAGCTCGTACTCGTGGCACTGCCCGGGGCACTCGGGCGGCGTGGCGTTCCTGAAGAGCCCCGTGGGCCAGGTGTTCCACCAGTTCTTCGGCGAGAACATGCTGCGCGCCGACGTGTGCAACGCCGTGGACGAGCTGGGCCAGCTGCTGGACCACACCGGCCCGGTGGCGGCGTCCGAGCGCAATGCCGCGCGGATCTTCAATTCGGACCACATGTACTTCGTGACCAACGGCACGTCCACGTCGAACAAGATGGTCTGGCACGCCAACGTGGCGCCGGGCGACATCGTGGTGGTGGACCGCAACTGCCACAAGTCCATCCTGCACGCGATCATGATGACGGGCGCGATTCCCGTGTTCCTGATGCCCACGCGCAACCACTACGGCATCATCGGCCCGATCCCGAAGAGCGAATTCGACCCCGAGACGATCCGCAGGAAGATCGCCACGCACCCGTTCGCCAGCAAGGCAAAAAACCAGAAGCCGCGCATCCTGACGATCACCCAGGGCACCTACGACGGCGTGCTGTACAACGCCGAGCAGATCAAGGAGATGCTGGCGAGCGAGATCGACACGCTGCACTTTGACGAAGCCTGGCTGCCGCACGCCGCGTTCCACGACTTCTATCACAACATGCACGCGATCGGCCGCGGCCGCCCGCGCAGCAAGGACGCGCTGGTGTTTGCCACGCAGTCCACGCACAAGCTGCTGGCGGGGCTGTCGCAGGCGTCGCAGATCCTCGTGCAGGACTCCGAGACGCGCAGGCTGGACCGCTACCGCTTCAACGAGGCGTACCTGATGCACACCTCGACGAGCCCGCAGTACTCGATCATTGCCTCGTGCGACGTGGCCGCGGCGATGATGGAAGCGCCGGGCGGCACCGCGCTGGTGGAAGAGAGCATCCAGGAGGCGATGGACTTTCGCCGCGCCATGCGCAAGGTGGAGGGCGACTACGAGGCCGGCAACAATGGCGACTGGTGGTTCAAGGTCTGGGGCCCCGACGCGCTGATCGAGGACGGCATCGGCGACCGCGAGGCGTGGATGCTGAAGGCCAACGAGCGCTGGCACGGCTTTGGCGACCTGGCCGAAGGCTTCAACCTGCTGGACCCGATCAAGGCGACGCTCATCACCCCGGGGCTCGACGTGGACGGCGAGTTCAGCGACCGCGGCATCCCGGCGGCCATCGTCACCAAGTACTTGGCCGAGCACGGCATCATCATCGAGAAGACGGGCCTGTACTCGTTCTTCATCATGTTCACGATCGGCATCACCAAGGGCCGCTGGAACTCGCTGGTGACCGAGCTGCAGCAGTTCAAGGACGACTACGACCAGAACCAGCCGCTGTGGCGCGTGCTGCCCGAGTTCGTGGGCAAACACCCGCAGTACGAGCGCATGGGCCTGCGTGACCTGTGCGACGCGATCCACAGCGTGTACAAGGCCAACGACGTGGCGCGCGTGACCACCGAGATGTACCTGTCGGCCATGGAGCCGGCGATGAAGCCGTCGGACGCGTGGGCGATGATGGCCCACCGCGAGATCGAGCGCGTGCCCGTGGACGAGCTGGAAGGCCGCGTGACCGCGATCCTGCTGACGCCGTACCCGCCGGGCATCCCGCTGCTGATTCCGGGCGAACGCTTCAACCGGACCATCGTCCAGTACCTGAAGTTCGCGCGCGAGTTCAACAAGCTGTTCCCGGGCTTCGAGACCGACATCCACGGGCTGGTGGAGGACGAGGCGGACGGCGAGAAGGCGTACTTCGTGGATTGCGTGAAGCAGTAAGCGGTTTTCTCCCCGGTGCGCATGTGAAAAAGGCTCGCGAATATCGCGAGCCTTTTTTGCGTCGGCTGGGCAGCCGTTACTTCTTCTTTTCGAACTCGAACTGCGGCGCGGAGGGTTCGCTCTCCTGCGACGATGGCGCCGGCAGTTCCAGCTGGCCGCCGCCCGATGCCGGTGCCGAGGCCCCCGGCGCCGGCCCGGGCGATGGCGCCGGTGTCGGCTTTTCCAGGTCGATGCTGAGATCGCGTGTGATGCCGTGATCCTGCTTGGCCGCCGTGCCGGTGCTGACCAGCCCCGGGAACACGATGATCAGCGCCACCATGATCAGCTGGATCACGACGAACGGCACCGAACCCCAGTAGATGTCCGTCGTCTTGACCTCGCGCGGTGCCACCGAGCGAAGGTAGAACAGCGAGAAGCCGAACGGCGGGTGCATGAACGAGGTCTGCATGTTCACCGCCAGCAGCACGCCGAACCAGATCAGGTCGATGCCGAGCTTGTCCGCCACCGGCCCGACCAGCGGCACCAGGATGAACGCGAGCTCGAAGAAGTCCAGAAAGAACGCCAGCAGGAAGAACAGCACGTTCACCGCAACCAGGAAGCCGGTATGGCCGCCCGGCAGCGCGGTCAGCAGGTGCTCCACCCAGATGTGGCCGTCCACGCCGTAGAAGGTCAGCGAGAACACGCGGGCGCCAATCAGGATGAAGATGACGAAGGCCGACAGCTTCAGCGTGGCTTCCATCGCCTGCTTGGTCAGGCTGAGGTCCAGCCGCCGCTTGATCATCGCCAGGATCAGCGCGCCAAGCGCGCCCATGCCGCCGCCTTCGGTCGGCGTGGCAATGCCTAGGAAGATGGTGCCCAGCACCAGGAAGATCAGTGCAAGTGGCGGAATCAGCACAAACGTCACTTTTTCCGCCATCTGCGACAGCAGTTTCAGATTCAGGGCCTTGCTGATCACCGCCACCACGAACGCGAACAGGATTGCCGCGCCGATCGAAATCACCAGCCGCTCGTCGAGCGGGGCTTCCGGCCGGTAAAGCTTGTCGACGGCCACGCCCATCGCGATGGACAGCACGGTCAGCACCAGCACCGAACGCGAGCCGGTCTTGCCGCTGGGCTCGCGGAACGTGCGCGCCTCGATCGGCAGCGCCGGCGCGGCGGCCGGGCGGATCACCGTGACCAGCAGCACGTAGACCATGTACAGGCCGGTCAGGATCAGGCCCGGCACGAAGGCGCCCTTGTACATGTCGCCCACCGAGCGGCCGAGCTGGTCGGCCAGCACGATCAGCACCAGCGACGGCGGGATGATCTGCGCCAGCGTGCCGGACGCGGCGATCACGCCCGACGCCAGCCGCTTGTCGTACTTGTACTTCAGCATCAGCGGCAGCGAGATCAGGCCCATCGAGATGACCGATGCCGCCACCACGCCAGTGGTGGCCGCCAGCAGCGCGCCGACGAAGATCACCGCGTAGGCCAGGCCGCCGCGGATCGGGCCGAACAGCTGGCCGATCGTGTCGAGCAGGTCTTCCGCCATGCCTGACCGTTCCAGGATCAGCCCCATGAACGTGAAGAACGGAATGGCGAGCAGCGTGTCGTTCTCGATGATGCCGAACAGCCGGTTCGGCAGCGCCTGCAGCAGTTCGGCCGGCAGCATGCCAAGCTCGATGCCGACAAAGGCGAACAGCAGGCCGTTGGCGGCCAGCGCGAACGCAATCGGAAAGCCCGACAGCAGGAATACGACCAGACTGGCGAACATGATCGGCGCCATGTTCGCGGCAAGGAAATGCGTCATCGTAGGCGACCTCTTATTGTTTTTCCGACCGGTCGGTCGATCCGGCCTGCGCGATCGCGGCGATTTCCAGCGCCGGATCGACCGCGTGCTTGCGGAATGCCGAGAACGGCAGCAGCCCGCGCAGGTAGGCGATGCGCTTGATCAGCTCGGACAGCCCCTGGAGGACCATCAGGAAGAAGCCGGCGACGATCAGGAACTTGGCGGGCCAGCGGATCAGGCCGCCGGCGTTGCCGGACATTTCATGCCCCGCAAACGACAGCCAGAAGTACGGGATCGAGAGCCACAGGATGATGCAGGAGATGGGCAGCAGGAAGAACAGCATGCCGAAGATGTCGATCCAGACCTGCTTGCGCTCGGAGAGGTGGCTCGCCACCACGTCGATGCGCACGTGTTCGTCGCGGCGCAGCGTGTAGGGCGCCCCCAGCAGGAAGACCCCCGCGAACAGGTACCACTGCAATTCGAGCCAGGCGTTGGAGCTGATGCTGAAGCTGTAGCGAATGATGGCGTTGCCGGCGCAGATCAGCACTGCGGCCAGAATCAGCCATTTCGCCCACTGCCCGATGAAATCGTTCACGGCGTCGATAAGCCGCGAGATTTTCATGAGGAAAGACATGTGATCGTCCTAGAGGGGGATACCGGGGTGGCGCGTCAGTTTACGTGTTTCGACGCACGCCATCGCTAGGGTGAATCCCCAGTTCGTCACATTCTTGCTGCAATTTGTTGCGCGAAATCACCAGAATGGTGCATACGCAGGCGGGGCGGGAAGGGGAGTGAGGGGCGGCAGGACAGCCGCCCCGGCAGGCGAAGATTGGCGCGTGGTGGCCGGATCAGCCTTGCAGTGCGGCGCGGGCCGCCGCGATGGCGGCGCGCACCTGGTCCGGCGCGGTGCCGCCGATGTGGTTGCGCGCGGCCACGGAGCCTTCCAGCGTCAGTACGGCGTGCACGTCGTCGCCGATCAGCGTGGCCTTGTCGCCCAGGCCCGAGACCTCGCGCAGCTCGGCCACGGTCAGGTCGGCCAGGTCGCAATGGCGGTCGTCGCAGGCGCGCACGGCGTGGGCCACGGCCTCGTGGGCATCGCGGAACGGCAGGCCGCGCTTGACCAGGTAGTCGGCCAGGTCGGTCGCCGTGGCGTAGCCCTGCAGCGCGGCGGCGCGCATGGCCTCCGGCTTCACGGTGATGCCGGGCACCATGTCGGCAAAGATGCGCAGCGTGTCCACCACGGTGTCCACCGTGTCGAACAGCGGTTCCTTGTCTTCCTGGTTGTCCTTGTTGTACGCCAGCGGCTGGCCCTTCATCAGCGTCAGCAGGCCAATCAGGTGGCCGTTCACGCGGCCGGTCTTGCCGCGCGCCAGCTCGGGCACGTCGGGATTCTTCTTCTGCGGCATGATCGAGCTGCCCGTGCAGAAGCGGTCGGCGATGTCGATGAAGCCCACGCGCGGGCTCATCCACAGCACCAGTTCCTCGGAGAAGCGCGACACGTGGGTCATCACCAGCGCGGCGGCCGCGCAGAATTCGATCGCGAAGTCGCGGTCGGACACGGCGTCGAGCGAGTTGCGGCACACGCCGTCGAAACCAAGCTGGCTGGCCACGAACTCGCGGTCGATCGGATAGCTCGTGCCGGCCAGCGCGGCGGCGCCCAGCGGCAGGCGGTTCACGCGCTTGCGGCAATCGGCCATGCGCTCGGTGTCGCGCGTGAACATTTCCACGTAGGCCAGCAGGTGGTGCCCGAAGGTGACCGGCTGCGCCACCTGCAGGTGGGTGAAGCCGGGCAGGATGGTGGCGGCGTTCTGCTCGGCCAGATCCAGCAGCGCGCCGCGCAACGCGCCCAGCAGGCCGATGATGTTGTCGATCTCGCTGCGCAGCCACAGGCGGATATCGGTGGCCACCTGGTCATTGCGCGAGCGGCCGGTGTGCAGGCGCTTGCCGGCATCGCCCACCAGCGCGGTCAGGCGGGCCTCGATGTTCAGGTGCACGTCTTCGAGGTCGAGCTTCCATTCGAACGCGCCCGACTCGATCTCGGCGCGGATCTGCGTCATGCCGCGCTCGATCTCGGCGCGGTCGGCCTCGGCGATGATGCCCTGCCGGGCCAGCATGGCCGCGTGGGCCAGCGAACCCTGGATGTCGAACAGCGCCAGGCGCTTGTCGAAAAAGACCGATGCGGTGTAGCGCTTCACCAGGTCGGACATCGGTTCGGAGAAGCGGGCGGACCAGGCTTCGCCTTTCTTGGCAAGTTGGGAGGTCATGGCTGGGGCAGGGCGGAAAATCGGAAACGGCGATTATATCGCTTGGGGGCTTTGAAACCGCGTGGCAGGTTGTCTCCCCTCTCCCGCACGCGGGAGAGGGGAGAAAATCCACGACTACATCACATTTTAATCAGCCGGTGTTGCGCAGCCCGGCTGCAACGCCGTTGATCGTCAAATGGATGCCGCGCCGCACGCGCACGTCGTCGCCGTCCTTGCCGGCCCGGTAGCGCTTGAGCAACTCCACCTGCAAGTGGTTCAGCGGGTCCAGATAGGCAAAGCGGTTCTTGATGGAGCGCGCCAGCAGCGGATTGTCGGCCAGCCGCTCATGCCGGCCGGTAATCAGCGCAAGCATCTCGGACGTCAGGTGCCACTCCGCGCTGATGCGCGCGAACACGCTCTTGCGCAGCGCGGCGTCCTCGCAGAGCTGCGCGTAGCGCGACGCTACCGCCAGGTCGGTCTTGGCCAGCACCATGTCCATGTTCGAGAGCAGCGTCGAGAAGAACGGCCAGCTCTTGACCATGCGGCGCAGCATGGCCACGGCGGCCTTGCGCGATTTCTCGTCCGGCGCGTCGTCCAGCAGCACCTTTACCGCGCTGCCGAAGCCAAACCAGCCCGGCAGCAGCAGGCGGCACTGGCCCCACGAGAATCCCCACGGAATGGCGCGCAGGTCCTCGATGCGGCGATGCTTCTTGTCCATCAGCTTGCGCGAGGCCGGCCGCGAGCCCAGGTTCAGGTCGGCAATCTCGGTGATCGGCGTGGTGGCGAAGAAATAGTCCTTGAAGCCCGGCGTCTCGTAGACGAGGTCGCGGTACGCGGTGAACGCGCGGTCCGACAACTGCTGCATCACGGCCTCGAACGCCGCCAGGTCCTTCGGCGCGTGCTGCGTGGGCAGCAGCGACGCCTCCAGCGTGGCCGCGACCACCGTCTCCAGATTGCGCCGGCCGATCTCGGCATTGGCGAATTTGCTATTGATGATCTCGCCCTGCTCGGTCAGCCGGATCTGGCCGTTCACGGTGCCGGGCGGCTGCGACAGGATGGCCTGGTAGGTCGGGCCGCCGCCCCGGCCCACGGTGCCGCCGCGGCCATGGAACAGCCGCAGCGTCACGCGGCGCGCCTCGAACAGCTTCACGAGCGCCAGTTCGGCCTTGTAAAGCTCCCAGTTCGACGTCAGGAAGCCGCCGTCCTTGTTCGAATCCGAGTAGCCGAGCATCACCTCCTGCTCCACGCCCTGATGCGCGATGACCGAGTCGAAACCCGGCAGATCGAGCAGCGATGCCATGATGCCGGCGGCGTTGCGCAAGTCGTCGATGGTCTCGAACAGCGGAATGACCATCAGCTCCATGCGTGCCGGGTCGGCCTTGCTGCCCAGCGTGCCGCGCAGCATGCCCGACTCCTTCTGCAGCAGCATCACCTCCACGAGGTCGGACAGCGTTTCGGTATGCGAAATGATGTAGTTGCGCGCCACGCGCTTGCCGTAGCGGGCGCGCAGCTCGCGCGCCATCGCCAGGATCGCCAGCTCGCTGCGGGTCTGCTCGGAATATTCGTGCCAGGGCATGGTCAGCAGACGCGGCTGGCGCAGTTCGGCCAGCAGCAGTTCCAGCTTGCGGGCCTCGGGCAGCGCGGCGTAGTCGCGCTCCACGCCGGCGGCGGCAAACAGTTCGGCGATCACGGCCTCGTGCACGTCGGAGACCTGGCGCATGTCCACCGATGCCAGGTGGAAGCCGAAGATGGCGATGGCGCGCTGCAGCGCGCCGATGCGCGCCTGGGCCAGCGGCACGCCGTGGTGCGTGCGCAGCGAGTCCATCACGGTCTGCACATCGGCCGCGAACGCCTCGGCGTTCTCATACGGCGCCACGTCGGCCACCGGATGGCGCTGCGGCACATGGCCGGTCAGCTTCTGCGAGGTGGCGGCCAGCCGCGCGTACATGCCGATCAGCGCGCGGCGGTACGGCTCGTCGGCGCGATGCTCGGAATGGTCGGGCGACCCCTCGGCCAGCGCCAGCAACTCGGGGCTGACATCGACCATCAGCGACGACATCGACAGCTCCGCGCCCAGCGCATGCAGTTCGTCGAGATACCACTCCATGATCAGCAACGATTGCTGGCGCGCCGCATGCTCGAGCGTCTCGGCCGTCACATTCGGATTGCCGTCGCGGTCGCCGCCGATCCACGAGCCCATCTGCAGGAACGGCGCCAGCGGCGCCGGCGCGGCACCGTTCTTGCCCTTCTTGCTGGCCGGGAACACGGCGGCGATGTCTTCCTCCATCTCCGCCATCAGGCGCGGAATGCCGTGCAGGAACGTGGTGCGGTAGTAGGAGAGGGCGTTTTCGATCTCGTCCACCACCATCAGCCGGGTATTGCGCAGCATGCGGGTCTGCCACAGCGTGGTCACGCGCGCGCGCAGCTGAGCCGTGTTGTGGTCGCGCTCGCGCGCGGTCATCGGCAGGTCGCGCTCGGCCAGCAGGCGGGCGATCTCGCGCTCCGCGTCGAGAATGCTCTTGCGCTGGACCTCGGTGGGGTGCGCGGTCAGCACGGGCACGATCAGCGCCTCGTCCAGGAACTTGCGCAACTGCTTGCCGGTGACGCCGGCGGCGTCGATGGCCTCCAGCGCGCGGGCCAGGCTGCCCGGCTGCGGCGGCGATCCGGCCAGCGCGTGCACGCGGCGGCGGCGGTTGTGGTGCTGGTCCTCGGCGATATTGGCCAGGTGCGAGAAATAGCTGAACGCGCGCACCACCGAGTTGGTCTGGTCGCGCGAAAGCCGCTTCAGCAGCCGGTCCAGTTCGGCGCCGGCCGCGCGGTCGTTCTCGCGCCGGAAACGCACGGCGGTCTGGCGGATGGTCTCCACCAGGTCGAACGCGGCCTCGCCTTCCTGCTCGCGCACGCAGTCGCCCAGCAGCCGGCCCAGGAAGCGGATGTCCTCGCGCAGCGGCAGATCCTTGTCGGCGGTGCGGCGGGCGGACACTGCCGGCGGGGCATCGGCCACGGCGGCGCCATTGGCGACCACCACGGACAGGCCGGCCTTGGCAGTACGGGTCTTGGCGGGGGCAGTAGAAGTGCCGTTCGCGGCACTAGCGGCCGGGGCTGCCTTGAGGGTCTTGCTGCGGGGGGAACGGGCGCGCCCGGTGGGGCGTGCAACAGGCTGCGTCATGCACAATCTCCTGGTATCTCTTATAGGTGCCGGGCGCCTCGCTGGCGCCCTGGTGGTGCGACATCGCGGAGAAGCCTTGCGGGCAGCATGCCGGGGCCTGAGGCCACCGGGGTGCGTGCTAACATGCGCGCATGCAAGCACCCGCGTCTCCGTCTACTTCTTCCGCTGCAGTATCGCGCAGCATGCCACACAAGCTCGTGATCGCCTCGCGCGAGAGCCGGCTGGCGATGTGGCAGGCTGAACATGTGCGTGCTGCGTTGCAACAATACTATCCCTCGTGCGATGTGTCCATTCTCGGCATGACGACAAGGGGTGATCAGATTCTCGACAAGGCCTTGTCCAAGGTTGGCGGCAAGGGCTTGTTCGTGAAGGAACTCGAGGTCGCCATGGCCGAGGGCCGTGCCGACCTGGCCGTGCATTCGCTCAAGGATGTGCCGATGGAGTTGCCTGCCGGCTTTGCGCTGACCGCCGTGATGGAACGCGAGGATCCGCGCGATGCGCTGGTTTCGTCGCGGTTCGCCACGCTGGACGAGATGCCGCCCGGCACCGTGGTCGGCACGTCGAGCCTGCGGCGCGAAGCCGCGCTGCGCATCCGCTATCCGCACCTGGTCATCCAGCCGCTGCGCGGCAACCTCGACACGCGCCTGCGCAAGCTCGACAACGGCGACTACGGCGCGATCATCCTCGCCGCGGCCGGCCTGAAGCGGCTGGGCCTGGGCGATCGCATCCGCGCGCTGATCGAGCCCGAGGCGTCGCTGCCGGCGGCCGGGCAGGGCGCGCTGGGTATCGAGATTCCATCCGGCCGTCCCGAACTGGCGACATGGCTCGCCCCGCTGAACCATATGCCCACGCTGCTGGCCGTATTGGCCGAGCGCGCGGTGTCGCGCCGGCTGGGTGGCAGTTGCCAGGTGCCGTTGGCGGCACACGCGCGCTGGCGCGGCAACGACCTGCAGCTCGATGCGTTCGTGGCGCTGCCCGATGGCAGCCGCAACGTGCGCGCGCATGCCACGATGCTGGTGGATACCGTCGAGGCCGCCGAACAGCTTGGCGCTTCGGTAGCCGGCGACCTGCTGGCGCGCGGGGCCGATGACGTGCTGGCGGCGCTGGCCGCCGCGGGCCCGACCTGAGGCGCGTGCGATGCCCCGCCCGACCGTCGTAGTTACGCGACCTGCCGGGCAGTCCCGGCAACTGACTGAGGCGCTCCAGGCCGCCGGCCTGGACGTGCTCGGTTTTCCGCTGCTCGCCATCGGTCCCGTCACCGACGACGGCCCGCTGCGCGACGCGCTGGCCCGTCTCGCCGACTATGGGCTGGTGGTCTTCGTCAGTCCCAATGCAGTGGCCTTCGCGCTCGATGCGCTGGCGCGGATCCAGGGATCGGCGTCCGCGCCGTGGCCTGCCCACGTGCCGGTGGCCGTGGTGGGGCCGTCGAGCGTGGTGGCGCTGGCTGAGCGCGGCATCGCCTCGCCCACGTACCGCGTGATCGCCCCGGCCGGCGCGCACGGCAATCCCGAGACTGGCAACGAGACCGCACGCTTCGATTCCGAGGCGCTCTGGTCCGAACTCGATGCCTCCGGATCATTTGCCGGCCGCCGCGTGCTGATCGTCCGTGGCAACGGCGGGCGCGACTGGCTTGGTGACAAGCTGCGCGAGGCCGGTGCCACGGTCGATGCCGTGGAGGCCTACAGCCGCACGCTGCCCGAGCCCGGCGCGATGCAGTGGCAGGCCGTGCGCGACAACCTGAAGCCGGGCGCACCGCCATGCGCGTGGCTGCTGACCAGTTCCGAGGCGGTGCGCAACCTCGATGCGCTGGCCCGCCTGTACCTTTCGCCGCAGGAGCACGAGCGGCTGAAGCAGGTGCAGTGCATCGCGCCCCATGCGAGAATTGCCGCGCAGGCCCAGGCGCTGGGCTTTGCGCACGTCCTGCCGGCCGCACCCGGCGACGCCGGCTTGTTGGCCGCCTGCACGCAGTGGGCCGATGCCCATGCGGGCCCGGCGGCGCCGTGCGTCACGGCAGACCGGCCCGCGCCGCCCGAGCCTGCCATGCCCGTTGCCGCCGCCGTCGATACGACGGGCGCGGCGGTTCCAGATTCCCCGTCAACGAAGGTCGATCGCGTGACGCCTGACACCACGTCCTCTTCTCCCGGCGCGGCCGCTTCCGCCGCCAACCCACACCCTGCCGCCGTGGCGCGCCGCATGAATCCCTGGTGGATCCTGGCCGCCGTACTGGTGCTTGCCACGGCCGCCGGCTTCTGGTGGCTGCAACTGCGGGTGGAACACCTGACGCAGGAGCTGGCGCGGCGCCAGCAGAGCAACGACGCGCTGGTGCAGGAAACCCGCGTGCTGTCGCGCGATGCGCAGGAAACGGTCAAGGCGCTGCAGGCCAAGGTCGGGTCGCTCGATGGCCAGGTGACCGACACCCGCGACAAGCAGGCCGCGCTCGAGCAGGTCTATCAGGACCTGATGCGCAACCGCGACGACTGGGAAATCGCCGAGATCCAGCAGTTGCTGACCAACGCCGGCCAGCAGTTGCAGCTCACCGGCAGCGTGCAGGTGGCGCTGGCCGCGCTGCAGAGTGCCGACGCGCGTCTGGCGCGCGCGGACAAGCCGCAGTACAACCAGTTGCGCCGGGCCATCGCACGCGACATCGCCCGCATGAAGGCCGTGCCCGATACCGACCTGACCGGCGCGGCCATCAAGCTCGACGAATCGATCAACCAGATCGACGTGCTGCCGCTGCTGTCCGGCGAACGCATGCTGGACCGCACGCCGGGCGAGAACGACAAGCCCGCCGCCCAGGATGCCAAGGCCGCAAAGGGGGCGAAGGGGGCCCCGGCCACGCCCGAGGGCGGCAACGCGCTCTCGCGGCTCTGGTACTACGTGCTGGACGAACTGGGGCAGGTGATCCGCATCCGCAAGGTGGACGATGTCAACGCGCTGCTGCTCTCGGGTGACCAGGGATGGTTCCTGCGCGAGAACGTGAAGCTGCGGCTGCTCAATGCCCGCCTGGCGCTGCTGTCGCGCAACGAGCCGGTGTTCCGCAACGACCTGGCCGCCGCGCAGGCGCTGATCACGCGTTATTTCGATATGCGCTCGCGCCGCGTGCAGGGCGTGCTGACGCTGCTCAAGCAGGCGCAGGCCAGTGCGGTCACCGTGGCGCTGCCGACGATGGCCGAAAGCCTTGGCGCGCTGCGTGCCCTGAAGAAGGAGTAGCCCATGCGACTTCTGTTCTGGGTAGCGGTCCTGTTCGCCGGCGCCGTCGGGCTGGCGCTGTTCACGCAGTTCAACCACAGCAACGTGGTGCTGTTCTACCCGCCGTACCGGGTGGAGATGTCGCTGAACCTTGCGCTGGCGTTGCTGTTGCTGCTGTTTTTCGCGGTGTGGACGATCCTCACGACGATCCGGCACCTGTCCGAGATGCCGCGCCGTGCGGCCGCGTACCGGGAGCGAAGCCGCATGAACAAGGCGCAGGCGGCAATGCGCGAATCGATCGAGAACCTGTTTGCTGGCCGTTTTGCGAGGGCCGAGCGCGCCGCGCGCGACGCCCAGGCGTGGCCGGAGCAGGCGCAGACCGCCGCGCTCGTCGGCGCGCGGGCCGCGCACCGGATGCAGGAATCGGAGCGGCGCGACGCCTGGATGGCACAGGTGACCGACCCCGAGCGTGCCCAGGCACGTCTTGTCTCGATGGCCGAATTGCTGGTCGATTCGCGCGATGCCGAAGGCGCGCTGGAGACCATCGCCCAGTTGCAGTCGCAGGGCGGCCGGCAGATCCACGTGCAGCGGATTGCGCTGCGCGCGCACCAGCACCTGAAGAACTGGGCCGAGGTATTGCGGCTGGCGCGGTCGCTGGAAAAGCGCAACGCGCTGCACCCGGTGCTGGCGCTGCGGCTCAAGCAGATGGCCGTGGAGGCGATGCTCGAAGAGCGGCGCCATGACGCGGAGGGGCTCTTCCACTTCTGGCGCTCGCTGTCGCCGGACGAGCGGCACGCGGTGCGCATCGCTGAACCGGCCGCGCGGTACTTCTCGGCGCTGGGGCGCCAGAACGAGGCGCGGCGGATCGTGGAAGAGGCGCTCAAGGTCAATTGGGACAGCCGGCTGGTGCAGCGCTACGCCGAGTGCGCGGAGCCCGGCCACGCGCTGCCGCAGATCCAGCAGGCCGAGAAATGGCTGGTCGAACATCCGGCCGATGCGGATTTGTACTACACGCTCGGGGTGCTGTGCCTCGGCGAGCAACTGTGGGGCAAGGCGCAGTCGAACTTCGAGCGGGCGTTGAAGTACGCCGATCCGGACGCCCAGCGCCGGCTGAGAGTGCGCACCCACCTGGCGCTGGCGCGGCTGTTCGAGGAAACCGAGCGGCCCGAGGACGCGCAACGGCATTATCGGGAAAGTGCGATGTTGGCGGCCTGAGGTCGCAGCCGGTTTTGTCCCCTCGCCCGCTTGCGGGAGAGGGGAGCCCACAATCACCCTTCCCCCAAGCATTTCAGAGCATTCCCATGGCCATGACACTCGACCGTATTTTGCAATCCCAGGGCTTCGGCACGCGCCGCTATTGTGGCGATCTCGTGGCTGCCGGGCTCGTCGAGGTCGACGGCGAGCTTTGCGAGGACCCGGGCGCGCGCTTCGAGGTGGACGGCCTGCGCCTGACCGTCGATGGCGAGGCATGGCTGGCCTGCACCAAGGCCTACCTGATGCTGCACAAGCCCACCGGCTACGAGTGCTCGCAACGCCCGCGTCATCATCCGAGCGTATACAACCTGTTGCCGGTGCCGCTGCGCCAGCGCGAGGTCCAGGCCGTGGGGCGGCTCGATCACGACACCACGGGCCTGCTGTTGCTGACCGACGACGGCCAGTTCATCCACGCCCAGACCTCGCCCAAGCGCAAGGTGCCCAAGGTGTACGAGGTGACCACGTTCGATCCCGTGACCGAGGCCCAGGCGCAGGCGCTGCGCAGCGGAGTGAAGCTGGAGGACGAACCGGCCCCGATCGCCGCCGAAGGCTGCGAGATCACCGGCGAACGCAGCCTGCGCCTGACCCTGATCCAGGGCAAGTATCACCAGGTGAAACGCATGGTGGCGGCGGCCGGCAACCACGTGGACGCGCTGCACCGGAGCGCGATCGGCGGCTTGCAGCTCGATCCGGCGCTGGCGCCGGGCGAGTGGCGCTGGCTTACCGCCGCCGACCTGGCCGCGCTGAAGCCCGTGGACTGACGCCCCGGCGGCGGATGTTGCTGCGGGGCGGCAGAAACTTTCCCGGCTGAGCGGCAGCGATTTGATAAAATGCAGGCATGGCGACGCCCGAAGCTCAAATCAATCTCACGAATCAGTTCCTGATTGCCATGCCCGGCATGGCCGACCCGACTTTTTCGGGTTCCGTCGTCTACCTTTGCGAACATAACGAGCGTGGCGCACTTGGGCTGGTCATCAACCGGCCCATCGACATCGACATGGCCACGCTGTTCGACAAGATCGATCTCAAGCTTGAAATCCAGCCCGTGGCGCACCAGCCCGTCTACTTTGGCGGCCCGGTGCAGACCGAGCGCGGCTTCGTGCTCCACGACCCGGTGGGTGTCTACGTGTCGTCGCTGGCGGTGCCGGGCGGGCTGGAGATGACCACCTCCAAGGACGTGCTCGAGGCCGTGGCCAACGGCAGCGGGCCGCACCGGTTCCTGCTCACGCTGGGCTACGCCGGCTGGGGCGCCGGGCAGCTCGAGGAAGAAATGAGCCGCAATGGCTGGCTGACCGTCCAGGCCGATCCAGAAATCATCTTCAGCGTGCCCCCCGAGGACCGCTTTGCCGCCGCCATCCGCCTGCTGGGCATAGACTTCACGATGCTTTCGGGCGAGGCGGGGCATGCCTGACCTGACGGGGCGCGAGACGCCCCGCAGCCTGGACGGCACCGTGCTCGCCTTCGACTATGGCGAGAAGAAGATCGGCGTGGCGCTCGGCAATTTCATCACCCGCCAGGCGCGCGCGCTGGCGATCATTCCCAATGTGACCGTGGAAGGCCGCTTCGAGGCCGTGAGCGGACTGATCCGCGAATGGTCGCCCGTGCAGCTTGTGGTGGGCATGCCTGTGAATCCCGAGGCCGGCCCCGACGACCCAGAACAGGCGTCGATGCGGCTTGCGCGCCGCTTTGGCAACCAGTTGAACGGCCGGTTCGACCTGCCCGTGGCCTGGGTGGACGAGCGCTACACATCGCGCGCGGCGGCCATGGCCGGCGCCAGGCGCGGCGCGCTGGACGCCGAAGCCGCCCGGATCATCCTGCAACAGTATTTCGATGAGCTTCCGCTATGACCCAGACCTCCACTCCCGACGCCGAGGCGCTTTATCACGCGCTGCGCGACCAGGCCCAGGCGCTGATGCCACCGGCAGAGCGTGCACGCTGGTCCGTGGCTGGCATCCATTCCGGCGGCGCCTGGATTGCCGAGCGCCTGGCGGCGGACCTGGGGCTCAACGGCCACGGCGTGATCAACGTGGCCTTCCACCGCGACGACTACGCCAAGAAGGGCCTGCACAGCCAGGCCGAGCCCACCACGCTGCCGTTCGATGTGCAGGATCGCAATATCCTGCTGATCGATGACGTGCTGGCCACGGGCCGCACGATCCGCGCCGCCGTGAACGAGCTGTTCGACTACGGCCGCCCCGCGCGCGTGGCGCTGGCCGTGCTGGTTGACCGCGGCGGCCGTAATTTGCCGATTGCCGCCGATTTTGCCGCGGCCGCCATCGAACTTCCGCAAGACAAGACCCTGGTGCTGTCGCGCCAGGGAGAGGGCGGCGCCATGCGCTTTGCCTTCGCCACCGAAGCCCGCGCCTGACGGGCACCGCCCACGTACCTCCCCAAGCACCCAGACCGACCCTGCCCGCGCCGACCTGCCATGACCAAGATGTTCCGCAACCCGCAGCTGACCAAGAATGGCGAGCTGAAGCACCTGTTGTCGATCGAGGGGCTGTCGCGTGACATGATCACGCACATCCTCGACACCGCCAGCCAGTTCGTCTCGCTGTCCGACTCGGACCGCGAGGTCAAGAAGGTGCCGCTTCTGCGCGGCAAGAGCGTGTTCAACCTGTTCTTCGAGAACTCCACGCGCACACGCACCACGTTCGAGATCGCCGCCAAGCGGCTGTCGGCCGACGTGCTGAACCTGAACATCAACGCGTCTTCCACCAGCAAGGGCGAATCGCTGCTGGACACCATCAACAACCTGTCCGCGATGTCCGCCGACATGTTCGTGGTGCGCCACGCCAGTTCCGGGGCCCCCTACCTGATCGCCGAGCACGTGGCGCCGCACGTGCACGTGATCAACGCCGGCGACGGCCGCCACGCGCATCCCACGCAGGGCTTGCTGGATATGTACACGATCCGGCACTTCAAGAAGGATTTCACGAACCTGACCGTGGCCATCATCGGCGACATCCTGCACTCGCGGGTGGCGCGCTCGGATATCCACGCGCTGACTACGCTGGGCGTGCCCGAGGTGCGCGCGATCGGGCCGCGCACGCTGCTGCCTTCCGGGCTCGAGCAGATGGGCGTGCGCGTCTTCCACAATATGGAAGAGGGGCTCAAGGGCGTGGACGTGGTGATCATGCTGCGCCTGCAGAACGAGCGCATGAGCGGCGCGCTGCTGCCGTCGGCGCAGGAGTACTTCAAGGCGTACGGGCTGACGCCCGAGCGGCTGGCGCTGGCGAAGCCCGATGCCATCGTCATGCACCCGGGACCGATGAACCGGGGCGTGGAGATCGACTCGGCCGTGGCCGACGGGCCGCAATCGGTGATCCTGAACCAGGTGACCTTCGGCATCGCCGTGCGCATGGCCGTGATGGGCATCGTGGCCGGCAATAGCGATTAAGACGTGCCCTCAGAACAACCGAACGCCAAGCGACAGAACATGAAGATTCATATCCAGGGTGGCCGCCTGATCGACCCGGCCGCAAACCTCGACGCCGAGCAGGACCTGTTTATCGCCGCCGGCAAGGTCGTTGGCGTGGGCCGCGCGCCCGCCGACTTCAACGCCAACAAGACCATCGACGCTCGGGGCCTGATCGTGTGCCCCGGCCTGGTGGACCTGTCCGCGCGGCTGCGCGAACCGGGCTACGAGTACAAGGCGACGCTGGAATCGGAGGTGGCCGCCGCCACCGCCGGCGGCGTGACCAGCCTGGTCTGCCCGCCCGACACCGACCCGGTGCTGGACGAGCCCGGCCTGGTGGAAATGCTGAAATTCCGCGCCCGCACGCTGAATCAGACGCACGTGTACCCGCTGGGTGCGCTGACGCTGGGCCTGAAGGGCGAGATCCTGACCGAGATGGGCCAACTGACCGAGGCCGGCTGCGTCGGCTTCAGCCAGGCCGAGGCGCCGGTCCGCAATACCCAGGTGCTGCTGCGCGCGATGCAGTACGCGCAGACCTTCGGCTACACGGTGTGGCTGCGCCCCGAGGACCCGTTCCTGGGCGGTGGCGTGGCGGCCAGCGGCGCCGTGGCGTCGCGGCTGGGCCTGTCGGGGGTCTCGGTGATCGCGGAAACCGTGCGCTTGCACACCATCTTCGAACTGATGCGCACCACGGGCGCACGCGTGCACCTGTGCCGCCTGTCATCGGCGGCCGGGCTGGAACTGGTGCGCCAGGCCCGCAAGGAAGGGCTGAGGGTGTCGTGCGACGTGAACATCCACCATGTGTCGCTGACCGACGTGGACATCGGCTTCTTCAACAGCCAGATGCGCTTTGCGCCGCCGCTGCGCGGCGCGCGCGACCGTGATGCGATCGTGGCGGCGCTGGCCGATGGCACGATCGACGCGCTGTGCTCGGACCATACCCCCGTGGACGACGACGAGAAGCTGCTGCCGTTTGCCGAGGCGTCGCCGGGCGCGACCGGGCTGGAACTGCTGCTGCCGCTGACGCTGCGCTGGGCCAACGCGCACAAGGTGCCGCTGGTCAAGGCGCTGGCACGCATCACCAGCGAGCCGGCGCGCGTGATCGGGCTGGACACCGGCACGCTGGTCACTGGCAGCGCTGCCGACATTTGTGTGTTCGATCCGAAACACGTATGGAAAGTGGAGCGTAGCGCACTAAAGAGCCAGGGCAAGAACTCGCCATGGCTTGGCTATGAGATGGAAGGGCGCGTACGCATGACCCTGGTTGGCGGCCAGGTCGTGCACGAGGCGCGCTGAACCGCACGAATCTTCGTCGATCCCCCTTCATCCGAGGCTCCTGCGATGATTTGGTTACGCAAGACGCGACTGATCCTGCTGCTGCTGCGCGGCATGCTGGTTTGCGCCACGGTGTTTCCGTGGGCGAGTATCGCCATGCGCGAGCGACTGATCCGCAACTGGTCGCGCAAGCTGCTGAAGCTGTGCGGCGTGGAAGTGGACGTTCAGGGGCTGGCGCCAGGCCAGCCCGCGCCGCGTGGGGCGATGATGGTGGCCAACCATATCTCCTGGCTCGATATCTATGTGATCCATAGCTGGCATCCTGCCCGATTCGTGGCCAAGTCGGAGATACGCGCCTGGCCACTGATCGGTTGGCTTTGCGAGAAGACCGGGACGATCTTCATCGAGCGCGGACGCAAGCGCGACGCGCACCGGGTGTTGCACCACATCACCGACGTGATGCGCCAGGGCGACCTGGTATGTGTGTTCCCGGAGGGGACGACGACGGATGGGACGGAGGTACTGCCGTTCCACGCCAATTTGATGCAGGCGCCGGTGGCGGGCGGCTTGCCGGTGCAGCCGGTGGGGTTGCGGTATCTCGACGCCGCAACCGGTATGCCGACCGTGGCGCCGGCTTATATTGGGGATCTGTCGCTGTTGCAATCGCTCGACATGATCCTGCGCGCGCCGCCGATCAAGGTCAGGCTGACGCTGGGGCCGCAGTTGATGGCGACATCGACGAGCCGGCGGGAGCTGGCGGAGTCGGCGCGGGAAGTGGTGGTGCACCTGGCGCAAGGCACGCCCGACGCCGCGGCCGAGGTGGCGGACCGGCTGCATCGGCTGGAACTGCCGGCGATGGCGCCGGCGCAGGTATCCGCTGCCACGAACTGACCCTGTCGTCCTGCCCGCTGGCGCGGGGGCTGACGGCTTCAGGCCAGTGGATCAGAATACTGCGGGCAATCGACTTGGACCACGGCGCGGCCGGCGGGATCGCGCGCGAGCCGTGCGGCGGTGAGCTTGCCGCCCCAGACGCAGCCGGTATCGAGCGCCATCAGGTTGGGACGCAGGACCAGCCCTAGCGTGGACCAATGGCCGCAGATCACGGTGACATCGGCAGTACGGCGGCCAGGTACATCAAACCACGGCATGACGCCGGCTGGCGCGCTGCCCGGACCTTCCTTGGCTTTGAGATCCATGACGCCTTCCGCGGAGCAATAGCGCAGGCGCGTGAGTGCGTTGACGATCACACGATGGCGGGCGATGCCAGTCAGGTCGTCTTGCCAGCGATCGGCGGCGTTGCCGAAGACATCGCCGAGGAAGTCCTGCCAGTTTGGCCCCTGGAGTTCGGCTTCCACCTCGCTGGCGAGGTCGACGACCTGGCGGGCGGTCCATTGCGGCAGCACGCCGGCATGGACGATCAGAAAGTCGTCTTCCAGGATCGCCAACGGTTGATGGCGCAGCCAGGTGAGTAAGTCATCACAATCGGGCGCGGTGAGGATGTCGTCGAGCGTGTCCGATTTACCTTTCTTGCGCATGCCGGCGGCAACGGCGAGCAGGTGGATGTCGTGATTGCCGAGCACGGTGCGGGCGCGCGCGCCCATGGATCTGACCGTGCGCAGGGTGTCGAGCGAGGCCGGGCCACGGTTGACGAGGTCGCCCACGAAGCGGAGCGGGGCGGCGGGGGGAAGTTGGGCCAGGAGTGGGGCGAGCGACGGCGCGCAGCCTTGCAGGTCGCCGATGGCATAGGGACAAGCGGTATATTCGTGCTGATTGGACATTGGGGTGCTTTACGGCGGTATTCGCCCAAGAATATAGCGGGAGTGGCAGAGGCGGCGCGCAAAACGGCCGTCGCCAACCCGCGATGGGGGCAGGATACCGAAACCTGTCATGTAACGCTGGGGTCTTTGGCTGGAGTCTTTGTTGTCTTGCATTGTCGTGACCGGTGGCGCCGGTTTTATCGGGTCGAATTTCATTGAGGAATGGCTTCGCGTTGCGCATGCGGACGCCGTGATCAATATCGACAAGCTGACCTATGCCGGAAGCCGGGAAACCCTCGCCCAACTGAGCCATGATCCGCGGCACGTCTTCCTGCGCGCCGATATCTGCGATCGCCAGGCGCTGGAACACGTGTTCGCGACCTATCGCCCCCGCGCGGTCGTGCATTTCGCCGCCGAAAGCCACGTTGACCGGTCGATCGAACGCGCCGAGGCGTTCGTGCAGACGAATGTCGTCGGCACCTTCCAGTTGCTCGAGGCCGCCCGTCGCTACCGCGCGGGCCTGGCGGGCGACGCCGCGCGCGATTTCCGGTTTCTCCATGTCTCGACCGACGAAGTATTCGGCTCGCTCCAGCCCGGCGATGCGGCATTTACGGAGCAGTCGCCTTATGCGCCGAATAGTCCGTACTCGGCATCCAAGGCCGCTGCGGACCATCTGGTACGGGCCAGTTTCCAGACGCATGGCTTGCCGGTGCTGACCGTGCATTGCTCGAACAATTACGGGCCGCGACAGGTGCCGGAGAAGCTGATTCCATTAATGATCGCCAATGCACTGGCGGGCAGGCCGCTGCCGATTTATGGCGACGGACTGCACGTTCGGGACTGGCTCCACGTGACTGATCATTGCGCCGCGCTGCGCGCGATTCTGGCGCACGGGCGCGCGGGCGAGACCTATAACGTGGGTGGCGGCAACGAGAAGACGAACCTTGAGGTTGTTAATGCGTTGTGCCATTTGCTGGACACGCTGCATCCGCGCTCGTCCGGCAGCTATCGCGAACAATTGGCATTTGTGCGGGATCGTCCCGGTCATGACCGGCGCTATGCGATTGATGCGGGCAAGCTGCGACGCGAACTAGGGTGGATGCCCGCGGAATCCTTCGAAAACGGGCTGCGCAAGACCGTTACGTGGTATCTGGCGCAGCGCCGCTGGCTCGATAACATGGTTTCGAGCGCCCGCCCGGACGAGCTGGGTTGCGTATATGACACTTGAGCGGCGGGACATGCCCACCTTTCTTGTAACAGGGCGCAACGGGCAGGTGGGTTTTGCGTTGCGTCGCAGCCTTGCTCCACTGGGCCGGGTGGTGGCCCTCGACCATGCCGCCTGTGATCTGCTGCATCCAGACGCAATCCGGCGCGCCGTGCGCGCGTACAAGCCCGATGTGATCGTCAATGCCGCCGCCTTCACGGCGGTGGATGCAGCGGAGACGCATCCCGACGCGGCCTTTGCGGTCAACGCCACCGCAGTAGGCGTGCTGGCCGAGGAGGCGCACGCGCTGGGCAGCCTGCTTGTCCACTTTTCGACCGATCATGTGTTCGATGGACGGAAGACGGCGCCCTATGTTGAAACCGACCCCGTGAACCCGCAGTCCGTGTATGGCAAGAGTAAGCTGGCTGGCGAGCAAGCCATCGCGGAAGTAGGCGGGGCTGCCCTGATCCTGCGCACATGCTGGGTGGCCGGCGTGCACGGCAAGAACTTCGTCAAGGCCATCCTGGCCGCTGCCCGCACGCAGCAGGTGGTTCGTGTGGTGGACGATCAATATGGCTGCCCGACCTCGGCGGGACTTGTCGCGGATGTGACGGCAAAGATTCTTGCAAAGCGGGACATGCCGGGCTTCAGCGGGCTGTGCGGCCTGTATCACCTTGCTGCGAAGGGCGGGGTCAGCCGTTTTTCCTATGCGCGCGCGGTTGTGGATCATGCGGTGAGGCATGGCCTTGCCCTGCGCCTGGAGCGTCTCGAGCCCGTGCCGTCGGCGGCGTGGGAGGCGATGGCGCCTCGGCCCGCCAACGCGATGCTAGATTGCACCAGACTGCAACAGACATTCGGGCTCTCGCTGCCAGACTGGGAGGACGATATCGGGCATGTCCTGGACCACATCATTGCCGAGGCGAGCCATGCGTAAAGGCATCATCCTGGCGGGCGGGCACGGCACGCGGCTCTATCCGGTGACCCGGGCGGTGTCCAAGCAATTGCTGCCGGTCTATGACAAGCCGATGATCTACTATCCGCTGTCGACGCTGATGCTGGCCGGGATTCGGGAGATCCTTGTAATTTCTACCGATGAGGATTTGCCGAAATTCGCGTCTTTGCTGGGTGACGGCAGCCAATGGGGCGTCACTTTTCAGTATCTGGCCCAACCGCATCCCACCGGCGTGGCGTCGGCGCTGACGCTGGGCCAGCGCTTTCTCAACGGTCAACCGTGCGCGTTGGTGCTGGGTGACAACATCTTCTACGGCCATGACCTAGTACCGATGCTCCAGCGTGCGAATGCGCGGCGCAGCGGTGCCACCGTCTTCGGCTATCACGTGCAGAATCCGCAGCGATACGGCGTCGTCGAAGTCGACGCACATGGAATGGCGGTGTCGATCGAGGAAAAGCCGGCGGTGCCGCGCTCCCAGTATGCCGTGACGGGGCTCTATTTCTACGACGAGCGCGCCCCCGATATTGCCGCTCGCCTCCATCCGTCCGCCAGAGGCGAACTCGAGATCACGGATGTCAATCGCCACTATCTTGAATCGGCCAGCCTGAGCCTTGAACTGATGGGGCGTGGCTACGCCTGGCTGGACATGGGCACTCACGACTCCCTGCTGGAAGCGGCGAGCTTCATCGCCACGCTGCAACGGCGCCAGGGCCTGATGGTGGCGTGCCCGGAGGAAATTGCGCTGCGTGCCGGCTGGGTTGAGCCGGCAACGGTGCTGGCACAGGCTCAGCGTTTGCTCCACACGGCGTACGGGCAGTACCTGCAGAACGTTGTGGCCGATCTCGCCGAACGGGGCCGGGAATGAGTCCAACCGTCACGAAGACCGCGCTGGAAGGCGTTGTCATTCTTGAGCCGGCGGTATTTCCGGATCATCGCGGTCACTTTTTTGAAAGTTTTAATCTCAAGGACTTCGAGGCCGCGCTGTCGGTGCGGCCGGTGTTCGTGCAGGACAGCCAGTCATGCTCCGTGCGCAATGTTGTGCGGGGCATCCACTTTCAGCGGAAGGCGCCCCAGGCGAAGCTGGTGAGGGCGATATCGGGGGAGATCTTCGATGTCGTCGTCGATGTGCGCTCGGAGTCGCCACGCTTTGGTGCCTGGATCGGGGTGCATCTTTCGGCAGCCAACCGGCGGCAGATCTGGATTCCGGAGGGCTTTGGCCACGGGTTTGTCTCGATGACGCCGACGGCCGAGGTCCTGTACAAGGTGACACGGCTCTGGGACCCCACCGACGAGTGGTGCCTGAAGTGGGACGATCCCGACATGGGTATCGAGTGGCCGCTCTCCGGCCCCGCTATCGTATCCGCTCGCGATGCCAGCGGCATGAGCCTTGCATCGCTACGTGCCGAAGGCCGCCACGGGCCATCCGAAGGTTCGCCCAACGTGCAGAAGGGCTAACACACGGCAAGGCCGGGCCCGCAAATACCAGTGGCTTCGAGGCTTCACACGTTGGCCTGTCAAGTGGTGATCCGCCGATTCGGCGCGCCGTTACAGTTGGCAAAACAAAATTACATAGGATTGCCGAGACTCTGAGATGCTCGGTTACAATTCACGGTTAAATTCGAGCACTGTCATCAATATGAAAATTGTTCCAGTCATTATCTCGGGAGGAGCCGGGACACGCCTTTGGCCTGTCTCGCGAGAGT